>Ga0114966_10000118_pt1 | contig 72587 bp, 51 predicted proteins | sample M_130207_XF_Meta_FD_87029 | JGI IMG/M metagenome (GOLD analysis project Ga0114966, IMG submission 87029) | Freshwater microbial communities from Lake Montjoie, Canada to study carbon cycling - M_130207_XF_MetaG | ecosystem: Environmental > Aquatic > Freshwater > Lake | place: Lake Montjoie...
AACAGTATATATATTAGATAATGATTGTTTTTATATATCAATTTTACTAAAAAATAAAATACTTTATTTAGTCAATCTATTAAAAATACTAAATAGACTAATAAAAAATAATATTAGTATATTATATAATTTTTATTCGTCTATTCGGTATTTTTAATTTAAAAATGGTTTATACGCGTAAACAAAGAGGTGTTAAAAAAACATCAAAGTATGGTGGACGGCGTAATTATAGAAAAGGTAGTTTAAAAACTGGCGGAAAAAGGACGATGAAAAATGTTGGTGGCGGAGTATTCAGTAAGTTTCGTGGCTGTTTACCTCCAGGTCTTTCTAATAAAAATAAATTTTTGAGTTCTGATACTCGTGAACAAATAGAGGTAAAAATAAACAGAATGTTTGATGTTGAAACACCATCTAATATACTTCGCTATATGGCGCGTAATTGGGCTAACTTTTCGACTACTGAAACACCAAATATTACGCTAGAACAAAAAGCTGCCTTATTTAACAAAGTTTCAGGTGATGTTCAGAAAAAATTAATGGCCGCCGCGGATCAAATTGCTAGAGATTCAAGAAAACAGTCGGAGGCATTAAGCAGAGCTATTGCCGGTGTACCTGCAAGGTCCCGATCGAGATCGAGTCCGAGTTCGAGTTCAAAATCGTCTTCAAGATCGAGTTCGGATTCGCCTAAAAGTGTTTCGGCCTCATCTCTTGATGCCGAACTAGCCAGGATTGAAGCTGAAATGAGGGAGGAACAAGGATCGAGGGCTGATGCTTAATAAAAATAAAAATAATAAAATAACCAGTATAAATTTATTTTATTATATATTTGACGAATTCTTTATGTTAACTGCTGTAACAATCGTTTCACATCTTCTACAGAAGCGCCACTTCCACCAGCCAATATCGATGCGAAACTATGAAAATTATTACGATGAGAATTACTATTACTCTTAGAAGAGTTAGATTTACTTTTTTTCGCACTCTTGCTTTTATGCTTAGCAGGTGCGGGTGCGGGTGCGGGTGCAGGTGCGGGTGCAGGTGCGGGTGCAGGTGCGGGTGCAGGTGCGGGTGCAGCAACGACTGGTGCTTTATTCGCAACAGGTTGTTTTACATTATTCTTATGAGGAACCTTCCACCCTCCAATTTGTGGTTCTTCTTGACTTGCGGCAAACATTACTTTATATATTTATATATAATTATAATTATATAAATATTCCTTAATTAAATAGACGTACATGCAGTTCCATTTACACATTTATTCATGTAATAATAATATTCTAAATCGCGCGGCTTATTATTAATATCATAATTATTTAAAGGTGTTTTTGAATTACCGGCTACACACTTTCCGTCTTTTTGACCATTATTTGATATAGTAGCACTTGCTTTATTTGTTATAGATATTGCATCATTTTCAGCATCATAACCCATATACTTTGTCCAACCACAGCAACATTTTGTTGCACATATGTTTTGATCTGTAATCGAATTACATGCATTCTCTAAATCTTTTGGTGATTTATTATGTAATACACAAAAATCATCGCTACATTTGGTATGAATCGACTCAAGCTCCTTTTCGCTGTATTGCGAACCGAATCCTTCTGTTAGTTCCCTTTGCATAGTAAGTATAGGTTCAGTCCAACCTTCGTCATTTGGTATGTAACGTCCACTTAATGGCGTATTCGGTTCTAGTGTTACAGTTTTCTTAACCATTTTTGGACCTTCTGCATCATAATTTGTTTTAACAAAATCAATATACATTATTCCACCAATCAGTATAATTACTGTAATAAATATCGCGGGAATATTTTTAAAAAATGTATCGCCTAAAGATGTCCCTTTAAAATTATTTACACCCGATTCGAATGTTGAACTTGTCGCGCTTCCTACAGTAGACCCGGTATTTTTTACAAGGTCTGTAACATATTCTACTGCATTTACAGTTTTATCTTTTATATTGGAAAATACTGACATAACCGATTCCATATTGTGTTGTAAAATAGATAACTATTACTTTAATTACTATATTAATAGATTATATTTACATATCTCACTAACGTTCATTTTTTTCTATTATTTTTGATCCCTTTCCTGTTTTCACTTTAATATGTTGTTTATTTACATGGTGTATTTTAGTGTGACAATCTTCACATAATGAAGCCAAGTTTGCCGCATTATTTTTATGGATATTTCCTATATAATTATTTGAATCGGCGTTCTGTTGGTGTTGAAGATGATGTACTTCAGTCCCACGTTTTTCGCCGCACATTTCGCATACTCTTCGCAATTTTGCACTATTATATCTGGAAGGAACTGCATCTTCTAATATACTTGCCGTAGGCGTTTTACTAGTTACACCCCGATACTTTACACGTATTGTATTTGCACACTCCAGAAATTCGTCAGGCAAATGTAGAGACTTACATACTTCTAATCCATACATGCTTTCTCCTGCTCCATCTTGTAATTTACGATCATATACAAGAGTATCCTGTGCTCGGTCATAGAATACACGCATATGCGCCAATCGTAATCTCGGCATCATCTCTCGGATTTCTCTATAATCCACGATCTCATGAAGATGTGTCGCAAAAATATAGGACGATCGGGTCTTATGAAGATGCATCAATCCGGCAACAAATATACTAATCGCTGAATCAATTTCTGTTCCTGAACACAATTCATCGCCTAGAACAACTGTATTTTCATTTGCCATTCGCAAAATAACACGTAATTCCGTCATCTCAACTACAAAAGTAGATAATCCTTTAAACAAATTATCATTACCCAATATACGCGTCATCAACGATTGATACGGTTTATATACAAATGACGATGCAGGAACATAAAATCCTGATTGTGCTAATATGATAGATATTCCAATTGCACGAATAAGACTCGTTTTTCCTACCGCATTTGTACCGTATAAAAGCATGCCGTCACAGCCTCCTCCATCAGCGCCACCGCTATCGCCACCATGGCAACCAAGCGATACATCATTTGTAATATATGTTTCGTCGCTATTAATTTGTTCAATCAAACTATGGCGTAATTCCGTGGCTTTTACAAACGATCTACTGGAACTTTCACCGTCCGACGATTGATTACCGGTTGTATCTATCTCTGGTTTACAATAATTGTACTTTCGTGCAATATAGCATTTATTCTGTAATGTATCCATCTTAGAAATGAAACCTATCATATTTTCAAAATCATGATAATAAGCATGCAACGATGTAATAAACGTGTAATATAATTGTGAAATCATATCAGACATTTCTTTTCTCGATGAAATAATAGACGTACACAATTCGTAAATTTGTTGACTATGTATCGTATTATTATTACTAGACGCAACGGGGTAAGATAAGGAGCTTATATCAAAAATATATTCACTACACGACGAATCATTTACAAGCGACTCTGCATCTTTCAATTTAATAGTTATTTGTTTATTTGGACTGCGTTTTATGCGATCTTCCAGTAATTTCGTTCTGCGTTTTGTCGCCTGAAGCGATAATCCCATTTTATCAGTTTCATGTATTTTGACATAATCTAGGTCTACTCCATCGGCCCCATTTGACGCTTGACCTGGCTTTTCTCCCAAAAATATGAGTTCGTTAAGTGTACGTTGAATTCCGTCGAGAGATTTAACACTACGGTTATAACTATCGACAATACTATCCAGTTTGGCGGATACACCTCTACAGATAATATTACTTTCAAATGCAGTGTCTGTAATGTCGCGACACAGTTCTATATTTAATGTGGTCTCGAAAATGGAAAGTAGCCTCGTACACACATCAACTATATTGTTTTTAATACCAGAATCTCTCGTTAAATATTCAGATAATGTTAAATCTCTCGAACACTCTGTATAAATTTCGCGAATATGTTTCAAAGTATAAAACAATCCGTATATATGGTAAGGAGTTATCTTCCTTAAAATAATATGACGATGCAACTTTTCAATATCTTTTATATGTGTTAATTTCTCTCGAACATTCATTATATCTATCTTATTTTTGCCAGTATTTTTCAATAAATACTCGGTAATATTATATTCGATTTGTAAGTTTGATTCATTAAATGTCGGGTGCAATAGCGCATATTTGTATGCACGCGAACCCATCGGAGTTATCGTATGATCTAGCAACCTCATAACAGATGATGTACGGGACGATCTACTACCGCTACTATTTTCGTCGTCTATAATATTCAATTGACGTAATGAATGATTTGCCAGCAATAATCTCTCGGACTTATTCTCGAATATGGGTTCTTGTATCTTTGAAACAAGATTTGGGTTGTGTTCATATATGAAATTCAATAAAAAAACAAGAGATTGTGTTGCAATTGAGTAGTTTAAAAATGAATGTTCGAGAGATTTTGCATGACCGTCCGGAAAAAATACATTTAATACTTCAATTTGATATGTTTGTTTTGTGCATCGAAGTGCTTTTTCTTCTTTTGATAGTCCGTTACCACCGCTGCCTGTAGTAGCTTTGGTTGTATTATCACTTAATTTGTCTCTTGTAAAAATAAGATGAACGATTTTAGATTGAATATTTGCGTATTGAATAATATCTTCGGTCTCCTTGTTCGAGAGATTTGATATAATGATAACTTCAGATGGTTTATATGATGATATAAATCTCTCGATCTCGTCGTATGTAGATGGATTATGATTGTCGCTACTCTCTGTTTCAAAAATAGTAGATCTACCTGTATAAATATCAACATTCGTCATTCCCATTATTATTTTCGTTGATGCATTTGTAACCAACGAAGCTTGTCGAGAGATTTTCTCGATCCATAAACATGCAATATTGTTCGAGAGATTTCCATTATCTCCTAATCTATTATTTGAATCGCCGATTGTTCCATTACCGCTTCCCCCTGTAGAATATATATCAGTAGAAAAATAGGTTCCTGGTGAATATATCCCTTGTAAACTTCTGGTTGGCGGAGTATTTCCATCTTGTGTATAGACAACTGCAGTATATCCGGAATCCTGTAGTTTTTTTAAATATTTGTCAAGACCGTAGTCTCGAAATCCGGCCATTAGAATACCCGGTATTTTATTGGCCTTTGCCAATTCACAAATAATACAGAAATCATCAATACGGCTTCCGGTGCAATTCGTTTTATCCCCTGGTGCCGGCCCCGCCCCCGGATTCATGGTAATACCATCACTAGAGTTATTCGGTGTGATTATTTGGCCATAAACTTCGAAAAATGCGCCAACTTGTAACAATACCACCGTATTTGCACCATACTCGGCTGTATATTTGCTGGTTAATGTAAAATATTCTTTAATGAGTGCCATCGAGAATGAATGAGACTTATTAAGAAACGAATATGCTTTCGAGTCCGAGGTTATATATCTCTCGTGTTATGCCTTTATTATATATTATAATTAACAAATTTGAGAATGGATGCGAATCGGTATTATTATAACTAATATTAAAGTGATAATAATAAAGATATTAGATAAAATTCGAGTAACATTATAAAAATGTCATTCTATGAAAAAATAACACAGACACGAAACGCGCAGATCCCTATCGAAAGTTTTCCATTAGAAAAACGAAGAATATCGCGTTCTACAATATTAAACCCGACAAACCGTATTTATAATGTCCAAGGTTTATCTTCTTCAAAATTATGTGATCCAGATGCAGATGCCGGTAAGTATTATTATATTGATATAAATGCGTATGATACCTCTCCCACAACTACAAATATCATAAACGAGGTAAGTCCGCTTCTTGTGAATCCCGGTCATTTTGATTCGGGCGCTTATTATACATATGTCGTAGCATCGGTCATAGGTAAGAATGTAGAAACTGATAAAATAGAGATATTATCGCATACAAATAAGCCCGAGATATATGTAACAAAGACAATAAATATGTTTGAATTTGGTACAAAACATCATCAAATTATGTATAGAAAAGCCGTTGAAGATGAAGTATTATTCACAGAACTTTCCAATAAATATAAGAATATTCAATATAGAATTTATGCATCGGGTGAAATAATGTGTGTAAATTCCGATACGTTGTTTTATAATTTCATTTCTGGAACGTATAAAATGAAAAAACATATGAATTCTAAACGCATCATATATGAGAAGGCTTATTTTACGTATATGATGCGTAGTATCGCTCCAGCATATACCAATATTGTATTTAAACAAACAGCACTGATAACAGAAGAAGCATTACCCTTAACAAAAAAGGAATTATCGCGATTACGTAATCGCAACGTTAGATATTTTTTATTCGATACACCAAATAAGTGTAACCAGATGAGAAATCGGTTGATCCAATATGGAGATTGTAAATGCAGTAAAGAAGAACTAGACAAAATATATAGAAGCATATAAATTATACATAATTATACATTCATAATACGCGTGATATCCGCGCGACATACCGGGCATTTGTTTATAGACAGTTTTGAATAACAAACTGAACAGCAAATTTTATGCTCACATGGTGATATTTTCATGTTTACTTGGAATTTACAACATAAAATACATTGTTGTTCCTCATTATTCGTTTCGACTGGTTCTGGAAGATGATTCGTCGATAGAAGTCCTGTACTAATACCAGAACCGCTGCCAGAATACATCGCTGGTGGCGGTGGTGTTATAATAATACCCGGATCCATCGTGATACGTGTATAAAATCCCAGATAACCCGCGCGTGCATATTCGTTATCACACAACCGAACACGGGAATTACTGTCGTCGTTTCTTTCATAATATACACTATTATTTTCGTTTCTTGATATATTAAAAATGATATTCGGTTGTATATTCGAGAGATCGATTGTTGTAATATTATTTTGATTAATATTTGAAGAAAATGCCAAATAGGAAGAGCCGTTCGACATATATGATTTTTTGTATTGCCCTCCTCCTCCTCCTCCTCCTCCTCCTCCACCACGAACACCTACGCGACCATCGGATTCGCCTGATTGCCGGTTGTATACATCTTCGGAATACATAAAATCGCGATAAGCCCATGCTTGATATTCTCTCGCACGCAGCCAATTTGCGCGTTCCATACCAGGATTGTCTACAATAAATACGTAAACATCAAACATATCGATGATTGGGGTAGTTAATGATGATGCAATCATAGTTGCATGAATATCTCGCGTGATGGTGATATTATTGGCCAAATTATTTCTCTGACCTACTGCAAGGCCGGCGCCAATTCCATTTTCCAATAAAGGAATATCTGTAGTTTTTGCAATATATGTGGGTAAGTATGGATCATTATCGATACGATAAACAATATACTCTCCAGTTATATATGGAGTTTCGCGATAATAATGAGGTCTCTCTTTATATGAGACATATGCATCGCGCATCGCAGGGGGGATCCGCCCCGACAACCATTTATACTTTTGACCCCTTTCACCACCATTCAATACACCTATACAAATGTCCATAATCGTATACTACAATATAACATACGATTATATTTATCTTCTTTTATCATTTTCTCTGTTATTATTCACCAGTTTGGATTTTAGATGCGTATGATGGACCCATTTATTCCGCGCCGCTCGATTCTACGTGTTCCGATACTGCTGCGTCGTCGGATACTACGTCGATTTCATAATTTTGCATGATAAAATTAATTACTAGATCACTACCCTTTGTACCTTCAATATTAAATTGGTTTTCAATAAACCAGGTACGCAGTTCATCGCAACCCTTCCAATATTTTATATATCCGCCGACAACTAAAAACAACACTACTTCTTTTACATATGCATCATTTATATCTTCTCTACTGGTTAGAATCGTAGTAATATCGAGATCCGCATCAAATTTGTTTTGCATTCTAACTACAGTACGAAATGTACTATAGCCAGCATTATGACCTCCAAACCCGAAATAATCCTCAAATTCACAATGATGATCTTGTTTCAAAGGTCTTTCAAGTATAATCGGAAAACGATGCCCAAGTGCAGTAACATATATGGTAGATGATAAGATCTTAACATGTTCAGAAGCATAATGATTGTGGACTTGTTCCCATTTTAACTCAGGGTGGTTTGCTATAAATTCTTTTGAAATGTCATCGGGTAGCGTTGTAATAATATATCCCGCTTGATGTGTATATTTTTTGTGAATTTCTTGAAATCGTTGAACAATATCTGCGTGGGTAATTCCTACGACTGTCGCAGTTGTTTCAGTCGGTGCCTCTATTCTGGAGCTTACTTCGTCGGTCATCTTTGAATTTGTGGTTGAAATAATAAAATGTATAGTATACGGTTATAATATATATGCGAATATCTTTATATAGATTACAGATGAGACGATAAAAATACTTATATATTATATATTATTTCTATGTAATATATGTAATATATGTAATATATGTAATATATGTAATAATATCACTTAAATCCAAAAATATGTCTAGATATATACTAGTCAATAAATATAATAATAGAATGAATCAACAACACCACAGTAAAAATGATAGACGTCATAAAGATCATGATAACAATATTGTAATGTTAGATCTTCGTGTGTCATGTGATACATTTTGGAAATATTCGTTTCATGTACCGGTTTATGTAAATGATTATTATGATGATAATACTAGGAATCACAATAGAATGCGCGATAATCAAATAAATAATCCAAATGCACAATCTGCAACATGTGAAATCGGTCGTATTGGTCAGAATGACCCGATGTTTGTTAGACTTGAGGCATATTTGGTAGATTACGTGTTAGAACACATATATCAAGATCTATTACAACAAACAAACCATGATGTATTGTTGCCGATTTTGTTAAAAAAGGCTAGAAAATTTCATATTCATGGGAGGACCGTAGAAGACATATTATTTCCTAATTCGAATCAAAACTCACATTCTACGGAAGGATATATCGTATATATATGCACACATTGCTAGTGAATATTATTATATTATATTATTTATTCATTTGAAAAGAAATTATGTAGAAGAACGTCGCCTCCTGTATTTTTTACATCACCGGTAAGTATAGAATCTTCATATAATCTACGAATAACATCAGGTGGTGCATTTGATCCAATTTTTAGTAAATTTTTATCGTATAAGTGTTTTCTAATTTCTCCGATTGTTTTATTTTTTAATGTCAAATGTTGTTTTTGTATATGACGCTGTGATTCTTTATTTTTGAGCAAAACTCCAACAACATCGTCATGTTTTCCTACTCGATATTTTTTCTTTAGTGTTTTTCTTATTTTTAAACGCATACCTGTTATATTTTCGTTGTTATTATCTTTACCTCCACCGATTAAACTATTTGGTTGCGAAGTTTGAAGATCATGTTTATTTAATGTATTAGATGCAGGGTCATTATTTACGTTATCACTACTACCCCCACCGAACATGTCAGTTATTGTATCTACTGGTTTTTTTAACATTTTATTTGCCCATTCGCGAAATGTTGGTTTTTTTCCTTGTTTTAAACAACCATGAGGAGGCTCTTCTTTAATAAATATTGATGGTAAAAACGAAATTGGGTCTTCTGGTACATGCATAGGGTGATCAGTCGTCGGATCGTTCGAATTATTAACAGCGGCAGAACTTGATTGATTATTATTATTATTATCATTATTAGCAGTATTCGAGTTATCTGATGGTGTTGAAGCGACTGTATTATTATATATAGTTGCAAGATCTGTAATACTGGGAGTGATGTTTGTATTTATTTGTGACGGAATATCCGATTGAAATATATTTTGTTGATTAAACATATCTCCTGGCGCTGCTATGTTTGAAATTGATGGTTGAATAGTAAGAGGTTGAATAAATGTATTGTTATTAGTTCTGTTATTGTATCCGTTGTATCCGTTATTATTATTTTGGCCATTATTATTGGTAATATTTGCTATAGATTCTCGATAAACATTATTAACTGGCAGTCCTATAATTCCGGTATTTGTTATAATTTCGCCGCTTGTTAATGTTTCTGCAACTTGGTTTAACATTTTCGCTTCGGGTGTTTTTACGTTAGACGCATTTGTAATAGCAGATGATGTAAGTGGGGTGTTATTATTTCTTCGAGTTTTATTTACTTGTTGCCGTTTTAATGATAATTTTTGAAGAAAATCCAGCGATTTTGAAAATTCTGTAGTGAACGTTTCACCGCCAATTTTCGTTTCGTTATTGTTGTTGGTATTATTAGAATTATTGGTATTATTAGAATTATTGGTATTATTAGAATTGTTGGTATTGAGAATATCTGTTTTATTATCTTTTTCTCTTGTGTGTTCACGGGTTCGCTGATGTTGTTTAATTCGTTCCAATAATGTTTTTTTTAATACACTTGGTTGAACAATAGAACTTGGACGTATTCTTCGCGCGGTCTTATTTTTTGTTCGTTTATGTTTTAATGATCCGTTTCCAGATAAAGACGCAGAATCAATCGTAATACTTTTTTTAACGTTACTACTTCCTCCGTCCATTATTTATTTAATATAATATCTTATATATAGTTATATATAGTATATAAGATAGTACAAAAGAAAACTGCCTGAGAACCGCGTTTCTGTTTTATACGTATAATGTTTTCATATAATTTCCGAGACCACCTCGATCCTTTCTTTCTTTTACTTCTGGATTTTCCAGAAATAATTCAAAACCGTTTTCTAAATCTTTTACAGTAATCTGAGTTTTGACAGATTTTGGCAGACAGAAAACACGGCGACTATGTGCAATTTTCGTTTTTGTAAATAGTGTTTCCATATCACGACCATATGTTGTAAAATAATCCATTCGTGATGCAAACCACGCTTCTTGAATTTTTTCACCTTCTGCAATCGTCCAATTATATTCTTTTACTTTTTTCTCTAATATTTCCTTCATTTCACGCGCTTTGTATCCTTCTAACTTGAATCTCCATGTAAATCGCGAATTCAATCCTTCATTAAAATTAAAAAAACAATCGTTTAATTCTTTTTCATAACCGGCAATAATAACCATCCAATCATGTTTATGCTCACTTAATGCTTCACATAATGTATCGATACATTCCTTTGCGAAACTGTCGCGCTTTTCTGAATTACCGAGTGAATAAGCTTCGTCAATAAATAGTACTCCTCCAAGCGATGCCTTAATTATTTCTTTCGTTTTAATAGCAGTTTGCCCTAAATAGCCTGCAACTAAATCGTGTCTACTTACCTTTTTGAACGTTTTTTTCGATAAAATACCTAAACCACTAAAAATTCGACCAATTATTTTTGCTACTTCTGTTTTGCCTGAACCAGGAGGTCCATAAATTACAGTATGCATAAAATCGCCACTTGTTGGTTGCGAAAAATCACTTCCAAGAATAGACGCATTTTTCTTTTTCATAGACTCTGCGAATTTATTATTTAATGAATTAAAATCAAAAACGGTTTGTAAATTCGCAAACGGATTTATTCGTGCGTCGAAATCAAGCCTACTTAAAATGTCTTTGGAATCTTTTGATTTATCTCGTTCAGAATCAGATCCCGATGGGGTGAATGTTGGCGCAAACGGATTAGGAAATAATAATGATGGTGGTTGAATTTTAGTATCTTGTGATTTCATAAGAGGTTCATCATCTGAATCTTTTGCTTTATCTGAATTAGTGTCGTCTTTATTATTTGACGGTTTAATATGCAATTCTTGAATATAATACAAAATTTGATCTACAATACTACGCTTTAAAGTCTCCATTCCTATCATGTTAGATAGATCTATGAGTGGTTCCTTTATTGCATGAATCGCCTTCATATTTACATTATAATTCTTAGTTTCTGATAATGGATATTTTTCACATAATGCAATTAAGTCATTAATATGATTAATTTCTTCTTGAATCACGATTTCCTCAATTTCTGGTTCCTTTACCGTTTCCGGAATTACTGTTGTTGGTTTTACTGAGATATCGGGAATAACTGGTTTATCGCTTGATGTAACAATAGGACCTATTGGTATGTTTGTAAAATATGTAGTACATGGGAATATCGAAAATAACGGAGATGCCTGTGTCGGATTTACCGTTGGCTGTGTCGAGTTCATAATTGGCTGTGAAGGAATAGAAATATTATTGAGATTGGAATTGTTATTGGTATTCGTCTTGTTATTATTACGAACAGTATAGTTATAAATACCGTTGTCGTTTATAAAAGTATATGGCGTATTTGATTTTTGAAAATATTCGTGAAGCTGCTGTTCCATTCGAGCAACTTGTGCATCATTATCCAATTTCTCTTGTTTACGATCTTGTGCTGAATTATGGCGTTTATTCTGATTATGCTGTTGTTGGTTCGGTTGTTGTTGGTTCGGTTGTTGTTGGTTCGGTTGTTGTTGGTTCGGTTGTTGTTGATTATAATAATCATCATTATTTTTTTTTTGAAAAGTGCGAAACCATCGTCTTTTTTTTGGTAATGTTGGTGTTTTGTTAGGGTTATTATTGCTATTGTCGTTGGGATACGTTGAACTCATAAAAATAAACCCTTTTTTACAGACAACACGAGTAATATATATCATCTTTTGCGTTTATATCGATTATATAGTTATTCACAAGGTTTTACGAATAGTCATAAATATAAGTATTACGTATAATGATATAAAAATAAATTGAAATGTAATATAGCTTTACTCGAAAAGATACAAGTGTCGATTTCGGAGTATTCTTTATTTGAACAATTATATCAGAAATGCCCCCTAAGAGTATTAAATTTGTGAAGGAATCAAAAGAAGCACTACCAGCACCAGGACCGGCTGCATCAGCACCAGCAGCGGTTATTGATGTAATTAAACCGAAGACGAAAAAGCCGTCATTAAAAAAAATAAAAAAGGAAGAGAACCCAAACGAAATGGTATCACCGATTGTTCCGGCTACTGAGGACGATGCCGACGACCAAGAACAAGTATTGTTTACAGATGTAAATGTTACAAAGACATATGAAAATATGAACCCTCATTATTCGAAAGAAACACCGACATTTGCACAATCTCAAACGAGTGATGGTGATGTTGTAGTTGGCGGCGATAAACCAAAATCTTGGCTATCTGAAAAAATCAAGGAAAGGATCGGAAGTTACATAGAAGAGCCATGGGCTATTATTAGTTCATATTTTCAGGGAAAACATTTGGAGCAATTAGTTCGCCATCAAATCGAGTCATATAACGATATGGTAAATAATCAGTTGAGAAGAACAATCGATATGTTTAATCCTGTTCGGATCATATCAGACCAGGATTACGACAAGTCAAGTCAAAAATATAGGTTGGAAGTTGAAGTAAATTTCAACAATTTCTATCTTTACCGACCTCAAATCCACGAAAACACCGGCGCTACAAAGATAATGTTCCCGCAGGAGGCGCGGTTACGAAATTTCACGTATGCGTCGATGATGACAACCGACTTGTCTATCAAATATATTGTTAGAACCGGTTCAAATCTTTCAAACATTCAAACGTTTCACAAGCAAATTCCGAAGGTGCATATCGGGAAGCTTCCAATTATGTTGAAATCGTGTATTTGCGTATTAAGTCAGCATGAGCATCTAGACCATAATGTAACCGGAGAATGCCCACATGATGCAGGTGGCTACTTTATTATCAACGGAAGTGAAAAGACGGTTCTCGGACAAGAACGAGCAGCGGAAAACAAAGTTGTTTGTTATAATGTTGCAAAAAACAACAACAAGTATCTATGGGTTGCAGAGATAAAGTCAATTCCAGATCATAAATGTATTTCACCGAAGCAAATTAATATGATGGTTGTTGCAAAGCAAAATGGATTTGGGCACCCGTTGATCATTCAGATTCCGAGAATGAAGCAACCCGTCCCCCTATTTATTGTATTTCGGGCATTAGGTGTATTGTCTGATAAGGAGATCTGCGAATATATCGTCTATAATATTAATGATGCCGGTTCATTTCCTCAAACCAAAATGCTACTTGAATCGCTACAAGCGTCGATCATCGAGGCGAATCATATCATGACACAGGAAGATGCAGTCAAATATATGATTTCACAGGTGATTTTCACTCCAATCAATATGGATAAAGAAACCGGTGCAACTAAAAAGCGCGAATTTGCGATGGAGGTATTACATAATGATTTGTTTCCTCATTGCAATACAGACAATCAGCGAATTTACTTTCTTGGATACATGGCGAATAAGTTGCTATCTGCATTCTTTGAAATCAACAAACAGGACGACCGTGATTCATACCTCAACAAGCGTATTGATTTGACAGGTACACTCCTGAACAACCTGTTTCGAAATTATTTCAACAAGTTGGTTAAGGATATGTCAAAACAAGTGATCCGAGAGATTAATACCGGATCTTGGCGTTCAACCGAAGATTATCTTAGTATTATTAATGACACAAATATGTATAAGATTATAAAATCTGCTACGATCGAAAACGGATTGAAACGAGCGCTATCTACCGGCGATTTTGGAATCAAGAGTTTGACAAGCAATAAGGTCGGTGTCGCACAAGTTTTGAATCGCTTGACATATTCATCAAGTTTGAGTCATTTGCGTAGAATCAATACGCCGATTGATAAAAGCGGGAAATTAATTCCTCCGAGAAAATTACATAATACATCATGGGGGTTTTTGTGTCCGGCTGAAACGCCTGAAGGTGGCAGTATCGGTGTAGTTAAGAATATCAGTTATATGACACATATTACGATACATAGCAATCCGAAGTCGCTGCATACTCACATCGATGAGCACATTCAAAGGATCGAGACGCTGAATCCATGTGACACATTTAGTGAGGTAAAGGTATTTGTGAACGGAATATGGGTTGGCATTACGAAAGATCCTGTGAAATTGTATAAGGATTTTAAGATGAAGAAGCACTGTGGAATTATAAATGTATATACATCGGTTGTATTTGATTATATGCAATCAGAAATTAGGATATGTAATGATGCTGGACGCTTAATTCGACCGCTACACATCGTAGATCAAGAAACGAACGACTTGTATATTACGCGTGATATACTTGATCGACTTTCAAAACGCGAATTAACCTGGGACAGTTTATTGACACACATGTGCTGCACAGACGGAGGCGAGTTCGATGAGTCCGTATCTTCGAAATCGAAACCCGCTCATGCAGTCATCGAATATATTGATCCAGATGAGCAATCATTCAGTATGATTGCGATGAGACCAAAGCACTTGTATCGAAGTGAAAGCGAACCAACAAATCCATACATTTATCGATATTCACATTGTGAGATACACCCGAGTACGATATTTGGAATTCTAGCGTCATGCATTCCTTTCCCCGAACATAATCAGGCGCCCAGAAATACTTATCAATGTGCGATGGGTAAACAGGCGATTGGGATTTACGTAACAAATTATGCTCGTCGCATGGATAAAACCGCGTATGTTTTGACGTACCCGCATCGCCCGTTAGTGGACACCCGATTGATGCAAATGATTCAGTTGGCGGAGATTCCATCGGGCGCACCATTAATTGTCGCGATTATGTCATATACCGGTTATAACCAAGAGGATTCGGTCCTAGTTAATCAAGGCGCAATTGACAGAGGAATGTTTTCTGCGACGATTTATCATACTGAGAAGGACGAGGACAAGAAAATAAATGGAGATGAAGAGGTGCGATGCAGGCCTGATCCATCAAAAACAAAAGGAATGAAGTTTGGAAATTATGACAAAATTAATCAGCGTGGCATTATGCCGGCAAATACATTTATCGAAAATCGTGATATTATTATGGGGAAGGTTATTCCGATAAAGGATAATCGAAATGATCCGACCAAGATTATTAAATACGAAGATGTTAGTCGAGCGTATCATACATGTGAAGAATGTTATGTGGATAAGAGTTATATCGACAGCAACGGAGAAGGGTATTGTTTCTGCAAGGTACGTATTCGAGCATTTAGAAAGCCTGTGATTGGAGATAAAGTATCCAGTAGAATGGGGCAAAAAGGTACAATAGGAAATATTATCCCTGAACGAGACATGCCTTTTACCAAAGAAGGTATTCGTCCGGATATTATCATTAACCCTCATGCCATTCCATCTCGTATGACGATTGGACAATTAAAAGAAACCCTTCTAGGAAAGGTATTAGTGAATTTAGGATTGTTTGGCGACGGAACATCATTTGGAGATTTTGAAATTAAAGACATTAGTAAGGAATTATTGAAGGTTGGATTTGAAATGAATGGTAATGAGCTTCTTTATAATGGATTAACTGGTGAACAAATTAAGTCGGATATATTTATCGGACCGGTGTTTTATCAGAGGCTGAAGCATATGGTGAATGACAAGCAGCATAGTAGGTCAATTGGTCCGATGGTTAATTTCACGCATCAACCGGCCGAAGGACGAAGCAGAGATGGAGGTTTGAGGTTCGGTGAAATGGAGCGTGATGCGATGGTTGGTCATGGCGCATCTCGTTTTACAAGAGGACGAATGTACGATTCATCAGATAAATATGAGGTTCATGTCTGTCGAAAGTGTGGTATGGTAGCAGCATATAATGATGAACGAAGTATTCATCTTTGTAAGACATGCGATAATAGGGCAGATTTTGCGTTAGTTCAAATCCCGTATGCATGTAAATTGTTATTTCAGGAACTGGCAACGATGAATATTGCGCCTAGAATTATGACATAGATAGAGTCATAATAGGACGTTAGTGTATAATAACAAATAGTAGAAGATAATAAATAAATGAATATTGTATTTTTTTTATTTTATAATAGATAATCTATATATAATATAAACAAAATATGCCCGCATTAAGTTTAGGAGGTGGTTTTCGTGGTATCGCACCGCCACCAATTTCGAATGGAACTATGAAAGGAAGCTCTGAATACGAAACAACTAGGTTTGTTCTTCGTAAAGCGTGGAATGGTTTAGCTGCTAGTAAAAAAGTGAATGGACGCGCTCCAGCTGCTACGCCATTTCGAGTTGTTAATAATGCAGGTGATTATTTATCTCGCGAGAATTATACGTCTGGAGGTTCTAATCAGGTAACAACCGCAAAGAGAAGTATTACTGCGTCTTGGCGTAGTTTAGCTGGTGGAGTTCACCCTACAAATGATGGAACCGGAATTCCATCGGCGACATGCAATACCAAATTTGTTTATGACGGATCGGACTACACAAAATTTCGTCGTCAAATGGCCGTAAATCGTAATTATAACGATGCCGGATTTGGAGGTGGGAATAACGGTGCTCAATCAGCAATTCGTGCGATACGTAGATAGACGTTTGAAGGTAATGATGATGTCATAATTATATAATAATCATGTATCATGTATACATGATGATTATATACTCATCTCTACCTATCCAATAGTTTAATTCATAAGTAATAATATTCGCTGGTATATATATTATTATATTATTCATATTGTCATTATGCAACCTCAAAGAACAATAAATATGCCTGAACAATTTTCACCTGCTGCAGGTGATACGTTATTTTCATTAAGTCGCGCGTCATATTTAAGAACTGCTGGCGCAGTTGGTGTGAATAATGAGAAATATAATGCACTTTTAAATAAGAAAACTAAAATATTTTCATCTACGGATTCCTCTTCGTATATTCAATCCCGCCGTATTCATTCAATCGGTTACAGTTCGACAAGAGCGCCTTTAGGCGATATTTTAACATTTAAAAATCCAGATTTACAGGTCCAAAAGGACGCAGTTCGCCGTTGCAGATCCGGCGGTTGTGTTGCACCCGCAAAAAAAGGAGCGAATACTTCATTTCATTCCGGTCGTTGATAAAAATATATATATTTAGGGATAAGCTATTTCTATATATTTTTAAATAATCATAAATAAATACCAAGAAACATTAGTCTATTATATTGAATTATATTTTTTTATTAAATTATTATATAACACTCATAATTAAAATGCTCAACAAGTATCTCGTCGAATTCCTCGGAAGCATTTTCTTCCTTTACGTCATTATCGCTACTGGTAATGCTGTAGCTATTGGTGCTGCTTTAGCAATCGCCATTATGCTTGGTGGACACATCTCCGGTGGACACTTTAACTCCGCTGTGACTGTTATGATGGCTGCTGCGGGTAAGATCCCCATGTCTGACGCTGTTCCTTACATTCTTGCTCAGGTTGCCGGTGGTCTTGTTGCTCTTGAGATCCACAAGAGGGTTCGTTTTTAAATGATTTAACATATTGACTACAACGGGCCAATACTTGCATATTTTAGGCAAACTATCATTTATTTTTGTGATAATATAAAATCACTATATTATAATAGTATTATTAATAATATTGTGAATTCGATTAAATGTCTACTGCAAGTTCGGGATTAATGCCTTCGCAAACATCAAGCCAACCAGATTCTCCACCCGAGAATGAAAAGTCTGGCGGAATTTTGTCTGGTTTGTTTGGTTCGAACGACGACAAAGATAAAGATAAAGGAAATGCGTCTTCGAGTGGAGACGGAAATACTGCTGATGATAAATCCAAAGAAAGTGGAATATTAAGTGGTATTTTTGGTTCAAAAGAACCAGAAACTCCAGCTCCCGCAGAAGGTTCTGCACCCCCAGTTTCTACTGAAAAAAAGGAAGAAGGTGGATTTTTTAGCAAATTATTAAGTCCTAGTGATGATAAAAATGAATCTTCCGGTGCATCGACCACCACTACCACTTCAGAAAAACAAGAGAATATCGCGGATTCTCTTTCATCTCCGTCGTCGTCGTCGTCGTCTCTTACACCTCCCGCTGAGAAATCTGATGAACCTGGTATGTTATCTAAAATGAAGAATATGATTTTACCCGAAAATAAAGAGTCAAAAGACGGATCACCTAATGATGAAAGCACAGATGAAGATGAAAATGCTAGCAAGCAGTCAGATGAAGAAACTACCGACGAGGAAACTGCGACTGAATCTGAAGAAAGTTCAGAAGATGATGACGAGGTAGAAATATTTTTAACAAAAATAAAAACATTACGGTCAAAATGCAAAAAAATGAAACAGAAATATAGTGTTCTTAAAGAGAAATATGATGAAGTTAAATCAAATGGACCTTCCGATAATAAAGATAATAGCGAATTTACGAAGATAGTTGCATCTTTAATGGCGGCAGAAGGTGCTATTCAACAACACAAAATCTACTTAACAGAATACGCAAGGAAAAATAAGATTCCCATGGACGGTCTTAACGAAGAAGGTGATGCTGATTCATTTGAAAAAGACGGAGAAAATAAAGATTCCTCTGCGCTTAGAGGGGAAACTGTCCCTGAAAATAAGGAAGAATCCGAAGAAGACCTTTCATCTATATCAGGAGAAAGTAATTCTGGTATGAGCAGTTTAGATGGTGAAAGTGATAATGAAACTGCTGCGCTCGCACCGGTGACGGTAAGATCCGATGCGAACATGGCGGAAATGTCAGGTGATAACAATAATAACAATACCGCAGCGCCAACCGAATTAGGCGCAGGAATGAATACAACCACCCCATCACCACCAAATATGGAATTACAAGGTGCGCAATCAGAATCAGTTCCTTCGGCGATATCATCACCCGCGACAGCGGCTTCGAATGAAACTACGACTGTAAGTGATGATTCCGCTGTAACTGGAAGTTTACAACAACCATTAACGGGATCAAAAATATCTGGCGGAAGAAGTCATTTTATAAGAAAAAATAATATCAAAACACATAGACATCATAAACGAAGAAACCGTCATCAGACTCTTAAAAATATGTTGTAAAAAGTGATTGTAATATTGTATTGTATGTTTTCAAATAAGAAAAACATATAATGGAATGAAATGGAATGGAATGAAATGGAATGGAATACGTATTACCGCATAGTATAGTTCATTTTATATATAAAATATAGCAAAAGAAAAGAAATACTTGCATAGTAAACTTGAACCGGAATTCCGCCTTCAATTTTAGATAAATCTGTTCCGTCTGTTTTTGTCTCTCCGCCAGTAAGTGAATTTATTAAATTAGATAATGTTGAGAGCATAGACTCATTCGACACATCATCACCAGGTTGTTTTGTTTGTATTTCTGCACCATCACCTATATTATTTTTAAAAAACGATGACGATACTGTATTATGTTTGTCTATAATACTTTCGGACGACACGTTTTTATTTTCATTTTGCACACCGAACTTGGAATATTCTAATCCAGACATAGTAGTTGCTTTATTATTAGCAATATTATAACTTAAGGGACTACGATGCGTAGTTTGATATGCAACCCCAGAAGATCCCGCTAAACTTCCCATTTCGTATAATCCGATTGTATCACCGTTTTCAGAAACAAGTACTGGTTCGTTATCATCAGAAGTTTCTGTTTTGGGTTTTTTTGCATTAGTGAATCCTTGACATGTGTTGCCGGACGCAGGATTTGCACCGCCACCGAAGTAACATGGATTCATATCGGCAACGTCCATTAATGCTAAATGACGCTTTTCGGTTCTTTTTGTATTTGACTGATCTACAGTTTCTAAAGTTATCTCTGCGCAATCAGGAGTAGAACCGGTAACAAATGCCTTAAATAATGGTGCAGGATTCAACGCCGATAAATTCCCCATGGCACCAGGAATTAAACCTCTAAGATCCGAAAATGACGAACCGTCCGAACCACTTGATATAAATGGTATTCTTCCATCTGGAATGTTATTTACATATATCCAGCGATCCACAATTTTATTATCCTTTTTCGTTCTATCTTCTTCACGTTTCTTTTTTAATGCACTTAAATCATTTTGTTTCTTTGTAGCTTCTTCTTCGGATATGGTTTTATTCTTCAAATCAGTTTCTACTTTTTTATAATCAATATCCCATTGCTTGTCCTCTTCCTGCTCTTTTTTCCACTTTTCGATTGTTAATTCGCGACACTTTCCGTTCGTTTTTAAGAAAAATTTATTTCCAAGAGGTTTTCCTGTTTTACTCGCATTTCCACTTCCAGTTACCAATACTTCTACATACGATAACAGACCGGTCACGTCGGCAGATAGAGCATCTAATGTAAATGCAGGAGACATTCCCATCTGGCCAGGTTGTTTAATATTTTTCCAATATTCATAAGAAGGTCCTAAAAATGAACTATCTCCTTCTTCCTGAGCCATATTATACTATTTATTTCGTATCGATGTAAATACTATTTATTCCGTATCGTTATAAATAGTATATATTAAATTTATCATTATTTTAATTTTGCTTTAAATTTACCGCTTGGTGCGAGAGATTTTGACAAGTTTTTAATTTGAACACCTACTGCCTGTATACCATCACCAACTTGTTTTATTTTATCTTTTTGCGTCTTTACTTCATCTACCATTTTAGCAAGAGTATTTATTTTCCCTTGAAGTGCCACATATTGCCCACAATCCGTACTACATGGAGTAGTTTTTTTACTTTCTTTCTCTTGTTTTGCACCTTCTACGTCTGCACTTGATTTGGCATCACCTTCTTTCGGGGGTGGTGGGGGTAATTTTTTAGTATCAAATCCTTCGATCGCTTTTCTAAAAATAGCCGCACTAGATAATCTAGAATTGCTATACGTATAATCATATAAATCATCTCTTTCTCGATCATTTTCGAAATCGTAATTATCCATAGTTGGTGTTACAAATAAATGTTTCCAATAACTATGACCCGTAATGGGTTTGTTCGATATGAATGAGTGTATTATAAATAACACAATAATACCCACAAAAATCAAAATAAATAAAATAATGAACATTTTGTATTTTAATATAGGGTGTGTCGTTGTGTCATTTAAAAAGTTAGTAATACTCTTTTTAAATATTTCGTCGTCGTTGTCGTCTGTCATTTCTAGGTTTGTTTAGTATATATAAGATTATTAGAAGTTGTAAAGGTAATTTTAATTCTTATGATATTCGTTTATAATATTTTTCAGTTTTATTCGTAGGTATCCCCCATCATATATGTAATAATGTATTCAATCACAATTTGTTACTATTTTATGAAATAGTTTATTTATTTGAAGCTGTTACTAAATCATTTACATTTTTCTGTAATTCTACAATAATCTTTTCCTGTTTTTCAATAATTATATTGTTATTTTTTACATCTTCTTTCAGTTTTGTTGCATCTGCAATTAATTTAGTCAAACGTTCTTGTAATTTTACAACAGCTTCACAATCTTTCGGACATTCACCGCCTTCTTCTCCTTCATCGCCTTCTTCCCCGCCAGCGTCTTCTCCTCCACCATCACCTGTCTTTTTTGCACCACCCTTTTTCCCGCCTTTTTTATCCTTCTTATCGATCGGTTCTTCTTTTGATTTTTCTTCAAGTTTGTCTATACTAGCCATATCAAGACCTTCCTTTAAACCGCCATGACGTATTTGAATGTTTTTTCGAACATTTAGATACACCTTTTTTACAATTTTACGAAATGATACGTCCATCATAGCAATTATAAACCCTATCGACACGAATAACAACAAATGAAGTGCATTTTTGCTATAAAATTGAATAAGTTCTATCATAATTTGTGTTACATATAAATCCTAAATTAAATTTAAAAAATAAATGCATTATTTGCATTAATCCATGATAATAATAACACTAAATACAAAACCGTCCTAAATTATAATTGGTGTAAATTTTTCTATTGTAATATAATAAATAGAATCCAATATCTCATTTACAAAAATATCAGGTATTTAATGGCAACACAACCTAAAAACTTTGTTTCTTGGCCTCTTAATTTTAGAAATATTAAAGTAGCAATTCGCTCTACTAAACAAAGCACTACCCGAAGTGTATACCCAGGATATAATCGCCCTGCAACTAACGGACCTATTAGTGATGCAAACCCTGATGTAAATGGACATGGTAGTGTCGGCTGCTCATTTCCCGCCAATAAAAATATAATTAAAACGTCAAGATTTATAGCAAGACCTATTAAACACTGGCGTAAAAGTTTAACTCCTGCGTATACTAATAAAACTCGACCAACTATCGGGTTTATTGATAGACCAGGTGGTATTGTATTTAGGGGGACAAACTGTGGTTGCGATAATCGCCCTGCTTCTAAACAAAATTATATAGTCGAAGATATCGCGCGGCCTTTTTTAAGAGAATGCATGCGTGATGTAGTTGTATATAATCCAGGGTATAAACAGGTTGGTACTCCTGGAGCGCCTGGTTCTTACCAAATAAATACCGGAATATACGAAACTAAAAGTCTTAGCATAAACCCCAGAAAACGTATCGTACGTTCCGCAAGCACAAACGTAAGTCGCGCTTATCACACAAACAGTTCAACCTATCTTCAAGCAAGATGCAGAACCTACCAACAAAAACAAACATTCTCAAAAATGAACGCTGTTCCAAATCAATATGTTAATGCAAATGGCATTCCTGTTAATCCAAGCAATTCGGCTACTGGATCGCAAGTATATTATTCCACAAACTGCGGTAATGCCGAAAGAGTATACCCAACCGCTCAAGACAGTCGTAATTGCCGTGAAACCGTTATTCATAAACCTAATAATGCAAAATACGGTGTTCAAGGAGCAGTTTCAGCAGGAACTCGATTGGAGAGGCTTAAGTTGGAGACGATCACGAAAAATGGTGCATCATTTATGTCTGCATATGGTCACGCTGCGGCAAACGCAGGTAGTTATCATGGCGGAAATATGGGCGCACCTTATTTTATTAAAAGCAAGATTTTTAAACCTGATTGCAATTTATATAATCGCGCAGTAAAGCGACCACATCTAAAATGCTAATCTAATAAATCACACAAATTACAATATATTACGAATACTATAATATTTATAATATATAATATATAATGACGATGTCGCATAAAAAAACGAATAAAATACGACAAAAACAAAGACATAAAAATGCAACTAGAAAGATTCACAAGTATACGATATCAACCCGACATTTAGAACAACAAAGCCAGCGCGATGATTTCTATATCTGGGCAAATTATAAATGGATTAAAGAGGTTCCAAAGACTCTTCCGAGAGAAATGAAATATATTCGACCACTCGATAATTTTGCATTAATTCAAGATGACACATATAAAAATATGGTATCTATGATTCACGAATACGTAAAAGAACACGGCGGGGTTTCCAACTGTAATGGCACCGCTCTTGAATTTCATAACATGTATACTTCATTACTTCATTTAAACAAGGAACCTATTTTATGTCATATCGAGAATTATTGTCGAAATTACGACAATATGGTGCAAGAAAATAATATATGGAAATTTTTAGGTTATATTAACCAGAACGAAATGATCAAATGGGCGGCACCTATTGTTTGGGGCGTTTCATGTGACGATTATACTCCTGATAAATTATCAGCACATATCTCATCTCCATCATTAACATTATACGACTATCGGTTCTATATGGACGATAAAATCATCCAAAAACAGATGAATAAAGTTAAATTGAACGTAAGTGCACGAGAACATTTTTCTGGAGATGTTATGAAAGATACTGGTGGAAATGACGATGAATCATACACGAAAACAATCGAATATATTAAATATAAAAAGGAGATTACGAGTGCATTTTTAAAATTTATCGACACAGTTTTTACCAAATGTTTAGGTGAGGATTATGAAAAGAAACACAATATAACCGCGCAAAATGTTTTTGATATAGAGTGCGAATTAATGAAAGATATGAATAATATTGATATTCGTTATGACCGAAATTATGCGAATATTTTTTCGACTTCTACTCACCCCGATATACAACCCGACAAGGTTAAAATCCCAAAATCACCATCTTTATTCAAGAATAATAGACGGAATCGTTCTTGTGCTAAATGGTCATCTACTTCAAAGAGGGAGGAAGAGGCGGAAGAATCACACAAAAGGCCGGCACACTACTCGTTTAATATTCGAGGTGCGTCCAGAATTTTTATCGACGACTCTATCGCACATACGGATATCAACTGGCGCGAGTTTGCAAAATATATTGGTTATAAAGAAGAACAGATCCCGTCCTATTTTATTGCGCAACAAGTAGGATATTTAAAAACTATAATGTATAAATTGAAAAAGGAATGGGCGTCCGATAAATGGAAGAGCTACTGGTTTTTCATTTATATGCGTCAAATTATTTGTTTCCACGACGAGTGGCGAGAGATTTATCTTGATTTCAACGATACACTTATTCGCGGAAGAGACACTCATTTCCCTCGTAAATACTTTCCAATAACTGGTCTTACGTATGTCTTTCCGAAATTAATGGACAGCGAATATACCAAACGGTATAAAAACGAAGAAATGATAGCAAAGGTTCGAGATGTCTCGACTACGATAACAGAATGCTATAAAAAGCGTATCGAGAGAAATGAATGGATGTCGCCTTATACTAAAAAGGGTGCTTTGAAAAAACTAAACACGATCCGATTTTTTATTTCAGAAAATAACATGTCCGCGAATGATCCTACTCATCTAAAATACGATTCGAAAGACGCGTGGGGTAATCTATTAAAATTCAGCGAATACCATACAAAATATATCGCAGAACATTCAGTTTTACCTGGTAATTCGAGAGAACGAATGCTCGATATAGATGATATTGATACAGTTGATTGGTCGAAAGTAAAAACAAGCGGTATACAATCTTACATCGTAAATGCATATTATTTATCAAGTAATAACTCTATTTACATACCGACTGCATATATGCATAGTCTCAATATTCAATTTGGGCGCGGGTATGAATATGATTTGGCAGGTTTGGGTTATACAATTGGACACGAATTATCGCACGCTCTTCATGTGCATGGCCGGGTATATGATTATAAGGGTGTTATAAAAAATTGGTGGTATCCCAAAGATATCGCAATATACGAGAAAAAAATAAACCGGATAGTCAAACAATACGAGAGAATTTCAAAGAAATACGGGTTTGTTATCGACGGAAAATTATCATTATCCGAGAATCTTGCCGATATTACAGGCCTTGCTGTTTGCGAAGATGCGCTTATTGAATTTCACCAAAAAATGCACAACGAAACATTAATAGGCAATACTTTTTCAAACACATCAACAAGCGTTGCGCAAGTAGGTTCACAACATTCTAACAAACTTTCATCGTCTACGTTAATGACTGATCATATGCGTCGGATTTCATTTCAGCATTTTTATACTTATTATGCCATTCACAGCCGGGCATTTGCGAGTCGTCGAGAGATTTTAGTGCAGGTAATAACAAATCCACATCTTGATTTAAAAATTAGAACAAACGTACCCTTAATGCGAAGTAAAATATTTCAAGACGTATTCGAAATTCACAAGAGCGATAGAATGTTCAGCGATGATCATGATGTTGTATTTTAGATAAATGCCGCTTTTAGTATATAAATATATTTTGATAGTTTAGTATAATATTCTTCGATATTTAGCGAATATTATTATGGGTTCGACTGTTTCTACTGATATAAATGTGACTGCAGCGGCGGTCTCACTTCCTCCGGGAAGTTCTCAAGAAGAAATTGACGCCGCAATTGCAGCGATTCAGAAAAATAAGGCGATAGAAGATGAGATGGAACTTCGTAAGGAAGCGATACTTATTCCAGAAGATATTGAAGATATACATATTGAATCAAATATTGCGGCGGTGGACGAAAATAAAAATGCGCCCGAATTACTTATTTGTGAAGAAACAACGTCACATGTTTCTCAGACAAATGATGGTCCGGCGGCAAATACAAGATATGGAAAAGGAAAGCACTGGAAGAAAAATCAAAAAAAACAACAACAAAAGGAAGAATCATATAAGATGGCCGGGATTGGTGGTGGTTCTAATCCAAATGAACGAACGCAAGAACAAAGACGTGCGCAAGTTAGACCGATTATCGATAAATTAACGGAACTTCAGATGAATGTTTCATATCCGGCGATTCTCGAGTTATACAAACAAGTAAGCCACTTTATCAAGACTGGCGAAGACACGAAGATTAAAATCCCGTTCCCGGAATTCTCTCGTAGAATAAAAGGCGAATTATCAAATGCGCCGTATATTCCTTGTTGGGTGAAGTTGGAGGTTGATTAAATCATAATAACAATAATCATGAAGTTTCATGATATTATGATTTTTCATAATATTTCTTACGATCTTTTTTGATTACGTCTGCTTTTGTTATTTCCTCTTACCTTTTTATTACGCCCACTCTTTTTATTTTTTATATTTTTTTTAGATTTATTCGTATAACCTCTTTTTTTAGTACGTCCACCACCTTGTCCTTGTGATGATTTACATGTTTGTGAGAGTTCCTGATTTAATAAAAACTTTTCACTAGATTGACTAGATTGACTAGAATCACTAGATTGAGTTGCTAATATTTGAGCATAAATTTGATCAATTTGTTCCTTTGGTAAAAGTACTTCTCCAACAAATAATGCCTGCAGCCAAACGTATATTGGAGAATAAGATAGTAACTTACGAAAGAAAATAGTTTGAATTAGATCGGGATCTCGAGTAGTAAGCAACCCCCTAGTAAGTAAAACTTCGACAACTCTAACATAATATGTAATGAGTCTATTACGTTGTTCGCCGGCCGCTGCGCGATCAATCTGATCATTATATTCTAGTAATTTGCATATGAATTCATGAACTCGTGTAACCTCAGGGTCGGTTAACAAAATAAATACACTTTTGCATAAAAAAAAAGTTATATTATCGATCAGACCCTGGAGACCAGATTGTCTTTTTTTCAACTTTTTTGCTATGTCATAAATCATTCTAAATAAATTGAAATAATGATGATGACTATGCATATATGTTGCAAAGTCTCCAGGACATAAACCAGGAGTCCAGTCGCTTGTTATAGTACAAAAATCGCGTATTAACCGTTGTATTTTGACAAACAAAAGTCCAATTAATCTATATCTAGAGAGATTCTTAGGTATTTTTCTATAATGTGCTATAGCGGTATCAAACTCGCTATACAATTTTAGTTTTAACGTTATATTTATTTCAGCACCTTTTAACCGCGCATCTAAAGCTCGTTTAATAGTGTCTTTAGTTAGTCTAAGATATCGTCCTTGTGGCGTTGGATCCAGACATAATCGACGCAAGAGTTCTGATTGAAATCCATGAGGGCATTTTATACATATTGAGGGTTTTGTATCAATATAACTATCTATTATATTAGAGATAATAGGTTGGTTTTTATACACCGGTTCGTCCTTTTCAATAGACCAACTAGCTTGTTGAATATTCGGTAATGTTCCTCCCCTCTCGCGAATATCAACTTCTGGTTTCATATCAGGTTCAGCTTGAGTCTTCTTTTCATTCTCAAAAGTAGCAATCGCATTTGTTTTATCTTCCTCAAGATCTGGATAATCATATTGAAATACTTTGATACTTGGTAGTTTTATATTATATAATAACAACGACAATCCATCAATCATGTCTTTTATTCTCCTGATGGTGGGTTTTATTTCAGTATGTTGTTTAGAACCTTCAAATATAACATCATCATCTCGAAATATAACATCTAAATCCTTAAATTTATCCTCTAGAAGTTGAAGTTCTTGTGCTGTTATTGCTGCTGCTGCTGCTGCTTTGGCTTCGTTTTCGCGCTCAAGAGCATTCCTCTCGACAGTTTGTCCGTGTTCAGCAAGTTTAGCAAGTTTAGTATTTTTAGCAATAATATCTGGGTCTACACCAACCGATATGGGAACTACTTTTCCTTTAACCAACTTAGGCCCGTCTGATTTGTTTGAAATCGTTTCTTTAAAATTCACAACGACCGGACCACCCCTAGCACTACTAGCTTTTGGACTTCCCTGACTACCTTTCGGACTATGAGAAGACATTAGTACCTTATTCTATTTGTTTATATTATCAAAATATAATATTATCATCAATCCATTTTTTGATGCGAATATTAACCGGCTCCAATATTTTATTTAATCCATCAACATAATTCAAATAATATTGCGGATCATTTTCTATTTTCATGAGAGTATGATAAATAATATCAAAGTCATCTTGTGTGTATAAGTCGGTTATTTTAATAAAGATAAAATCGATATTCGAAGTCGATTGTTCCATTAAATTATCGTATGGGATTCCATGATCGTTATGCACAATCGGTTTTTTAAATTGTCTGGGTAGTTCTTGGTCTTCATTATCTTCTCGATGTGCAGTATCGTCTTCACCCATATTCGTCATTTTGATTAGTTTCGTTCCATTATTTCCGCTATTTCTACTACCACCACTATGTTGATCACCACTACCGTTACTTAGTCTACGAACCAATTCAGGGCTATCAAGCATACCCTTGTACATTTGTAGTGTATGAAGGATATGTATTTTATCGGTTTGATTATACGTCCGTATAAGATTATTAATCCCGGTTTTGGCTAATTCATGTAATATAGAAAACAATTTTGAATTAATATGAATTGTGTTTGCGTCTAATCCATTATTTGAAGAGCCCGAGGACGCCGACGACGCCGCCCCCGATGAAGCCGGGTCTAATACATTTTTGTAAAATTTGCTAAAACGCGAAAACACGTTATACAAATAAAAAAGGTCCTCCTTTTTATCATTATTATACCATCGTTTTACGTTTTGTGTGTATCCAGCGTTTTGAATAAACAAAATATTATTATGAATCGAAACCTTACTTCCAATCGGATAATAAGCCAAACAAGCAATCTGTAAAATTGCCTGTAGTGGCTCTAAAATGGTCTCAAATCTCTCCTTTGTTTTTTTACCGCTAAAGTTCCCAATTAATAAATGTATCGCTTGCATGTGTTTTTTATATTTATATCTATACATAATATGTATCTTATGTTTAGATTACTTTGTTGTTATTATTAAAATGCACTATAATTAATATTTGGTTATGGTCTATGAAGAAAAATATTCCCACCAGAAACACTAGCTGTCTGTTTAAAATACGGAATATTATACTTTTCACACCAAGATATGCATTTTTGTATATTCAGTTTTTTGTATTGTTCTATTTTTTCGGCATTTTTATGGGTTGTAATGATCGAAAGAGTCGACGAAATGTTATCTATTTGTTGAAAACTTAAAATCGCATTCATTTCTTCTATTTTATTTAAATAGTATACATCGTGTTTTCGTGCTAATAAAGACATAATTTCCGAATTTCCATCAATAATATACGGAAAAATACGAGAAATCTCTTCAATCACCAGCGTTGAATCGTCCAATTTAAAATTTTGACAAATTACATACTTTTCGGAATTCGCGATTCGACTTGTGTATGGTTTAATAATCGAGACATTCGAATAATAATATGATAATAAATACAGTATATCTACAGTAGGTTTATGAAAAATATCAAAAATTTTTAAAACAAAAGAACCGCCTTTTTTTTGCATGGCTAGCGCGAAAAATACTTCTGCAAGAATTAGACGTATTGCGATATTTTCCTGATTATTAAAATCAAGCGAAAAATCAAATCCACCATCGGCGGTGATTAATTCCATTTTATTCTTATATTTCGACGCACAGTATTTGAAATTCGAAATTGATAACAAATTGCCCGTTTTGTCTTCTCCAGTTTCAATAATTACATTAGGGTTTGCATCTAAAAATGTCTTGGTCTTTTTCCAACCAGGACATATCGGATCATCATTTATTAACGTCATTCCATAATATCTGTCATTTCCATATATTTCGTGTTGATGATTATATTTATGCATAGATGCACTCATATGTCCGGTAGTTAGATCTTGTGTATTTCCAGATACTGCGGTAGACGTAGATGCGCGGTCAAATATACGTTTGGAAATTTTATTGTGTTCAAGTTCTTTCATATATTCATCGTGTAGATCGGTATTACGCTTAAGAATCTGCACGTTCGTCGATAAGAGTGGAACTTGGGTTGTGGATACACTACTCGACAACGATTGTTGTGTATTTTTTTTCATCTTATCATACTCCAATCCTCGGAGATACGATATCGCTTCGATAAAACCGCCTGGACCTTCAGCTAGATGAAATGTATTAATTCCAGCATGATAATCCACTTCTGTTTTAATCGTATTTGAATACTCGTTCAATAAATTTGTGCCAATTACGATTTCTATCATTTTATAGAAGGAACGAGATAACGGTCGAAGTTTACTTATGTTTGTCTTATTGCCTGCAATATTTGTGTGAATAAATTCGAATGGATTGGTAAATTTCTTAATATTGTCCCAATCAGACTGATACTGTTCGATTTGCTGTTTCATATTGCACAAATGTGAATATATCGATGATGAAATATATGGTTTTGTGGCTGTTTCGTCTTCTTGTTTTGTGTGATACATTAATTCTAATGGTATATATTTTCCGTCTTTGTCGAAGCGCATATCAACACTTGGTAATATAAAATAATTATAATAACATAATCCTAATGTGTTTGTGGTTGCAGTATTTACCGTACTTTGAATTGAATTTTGATAATTACCATACCCGCCGCCACCACCACCGATACAACTTCCTGAACCACAAACCATAGAATATAAATTACCAGGTCCGATACATAAAGAGGATACACCGCCAGGTGTTTTAAATTGATTTGTGTGTGTTTTTTTATACATTTATAAATGGATTAAAAAATAACGATTTGTTATGAACTACTATATAATAATAACAAATCGTTATAAGTTATTTTCGCGTGTATAAACAATATATACGCTACGAATACTACTCTTCTCCCTTTTTTTTCCTAGTTTTTTTCTGTTTTGTTTCTTTCTCTTTGGAATCGTCATCGCTATCTTTTCCGGCTACTGCGCCAGATGACGGTTTTTTAGTGACTTTTCGCACGATCTTCAGAGTTTTCGGTGGTTGAAGAGGATTCGCCATTCCCTTTTTAGGTTCCTCTAATCCCAACAGTTCAGCAGATTCAAAATCCATTCCACTTATTACATCGTACCCTGCCTTTCTTGAACGCTTTTTCAAGCTTTTTTCGATATTTTCGATGGGCGCAAATGCCGGCCCCATAAGCTCTTTCATGGCCTCATTATATTCTTGTTGCTCTTTATTCGCTATAGCGATCGCTTCTGCTAGTTTAAGCTTACGCGTTTTCTTAGCGGTTCTGGGTGATACTGGGGCTGGGGCCACCGCGGCCGCCGCTGATGCAGATGACGTAATCTTCCCTTCTTCTAATTGCTTTTGGATTTTTTCTCTTTCCATCTTTTTTAGAATACTTGAAGCGATTGCAGGCTTAGTCGCAACATCAGTAGGAATCGAAGCCCGGGTAATTTTTTCAAGTGCAATCCTTTCAGAATCTTCGTCAAGACCACCGGTTCCAGGCTCTGCTCCGCGAGCATGTTCTTCTTGTAATCCAGCGTAACTGAGAAAACTATTCTTTAGTTGCTTCGCATTTATATTACGATTTTTGCGAAAGATGAAATACCGATTATAAAATGAAATTCGTTTTTCTTCTGGACGCATTAAACGAGCACTTCCATATTCGTCGCATTTACCGGCGGCGGCACCACCACCACCCCCGAACGAACCCGATGTCTCACGTGCGCGTTTAATATCCAACTCCATTTGGTGGAATAATCCGTCAAATGTACCTGTTCCATCAGGCATCGGTTGTGATAATGTGGTAGCTGCTTCTTCCGGCATAACAAGATCAAACCCATAATTCTCTAATAACTGTGTCAAATAATCGAAATTCACAAGGTATTCTTTCGTGCTCTTATTAATCGAATCTTGGAACACTTCAATTTCATATCCAATACTACTGCTATCTGGTTCGAATTCTGTTTGATTATATTTTTTACGAAGAGACCAAATCTTTTTACGTTCTCCTCCGCTGGTTTCAGCGTTAGCTTCACGTGTATTGATCGAGTCGAATACCGATACTTCATCTCCATTTTCAACATTAGAAAGCGCCTGAAATATGCGAACACCGTCAAAACAAGTTCCAATAAAGTATCCGCCTAATTTGGTGCATTCTGAAACGTTTTGAAGAAACGTGTGAACCTTTTTAATATCTTCAAAGAAGTAATGAATTGCGAATTGAACAGAGCAAATATCAAATCCGTCGACACCTCTACCATAATGAGGATATACACCTTTTCCCAAAATACTGGCATCTTTTGGTCCTTCGCCAAATATTGCGCGTGATATGATGCGATAACGTTCACTTATTGCGGCTTGTCCGGATTTAACTTCTTTACTACTGTCGCCATGAATAAATATTGCGGGGGGGATATTACGCTTTGTTTTTTTAGATTCCAAATATCGCGCACAAACGCCGTCGAATTTATGTTCCAAATTGTCTTTAGAATAATCGATACCAAATACAAATCCCAATTTCGCTGCGATCCATTTTGGTAAATCACCGCCCTTTCCGACTGCAAAATCGATTAATGTATTTCCCGGTTTAGATACACCCATAATTAGTTTCCTTTTTACATACAGATTATGAAAATCTCTCATGCTTTTTGTTAGTGTTTTTATTTTTGTACCGCCGCCCACATCAACACCATCTCCAGTAGTTGATTGGTTATAGTATACGTCTTCGTTCGATAATTCATCAGGAATACCTTCGCCGGTTGTGATCATTTCTTCCGTAATTGCATTATGGATCGAATGCCAGTTACTATTTGCGACATGATACGCGTTTCCGTAATTTTTTCCACCAGCGCGATATTCTGCAGTTTTATCATGACGAACACGTAAAGGTGACCATCTCCAATTTACCGGCTTTGTTTCATCATAGCTAAATTCGACTATGGTTTCGTCCATTACGATATCGTTCTCAAGCGTCATCATTTGTGATACTCCTGCTTCATCTGGACGCAACATAATATTGCAGACATGCGCATCATTATCATACGGGTATGTTGGGTAAAATGGGGCGGGTTTATAAGAATCTCCGCTGGTATCATCGCCAAAACCGTCCGTCCCCCCTGAACCACCGGAAACGCTTCCATCGCCATCAACACCACTATTCTTACCTTCGATCACTTCAAGACATGGGTTAATATATCCGTGCTTCTTTTCATCGTAACCGACTCGCAAAATAAGCGTTTTATATTGTTGAACTTGAACGCATTTGGACATGTCGATACCTTGATTGAAGATATTACTAACGACATCTTCTTGTGTTTTGTCTTTCTTCGTAGTGACAAGAAAGTCGATCGTATTATGTTTTGCCGGTTTCCATTTGAATGAATGGTTCCATGTTGTTTTATATAATGGACCGGCATTACCATCGTTACGAACATTACTTCCGACACCATATTCAAGCGGAGTAAATATAAGACCATCGCACCAGTATTCGTATTGTTGTTCATCTTCCATTTTTCGCATGATTGTTGCACAGCAATCGAAAATAGATCGCTGTGGCGTAGCGACCTCGAATATTTTATGCTCGATTCTAATGGGGGGCAACGAGTCTGCGCCGCCGGAAACGCATTTCATCTGGAGATTTTTTACGACACTAATTAATAATGGCAGTCTGAAATTAGTTAATACTTCTTCATCATTCGAAGGAAAGAACAAACGACTACGTATATCAGCCTTGTGTACGTAATATATATCGAATGCCAGATATAAATTAATGAAACTACCGTTTTTGTTATGAAGAATATGTTCTCCATCGATCAACGTATTATATAACTTTGTGTTTAATGAAACTGCGCCGGTAAATTGAATGTTCATATTGGTATCAATTAGATAAATTCTACCGGTTCTTGGTGCAACAAATAACAGTTTTCGCATACCGTCGGCCTTTTCTGTAACAGAGTATCCTTGGCAAATATTTGGCGATTTCGAGTCAGGATTTATAGGCATGATATTCTGCATTTGTAATGTAAATGAAGATGGGCCTACAAAATGTTTTGGGCGTAATTGGATTCTTCTGCCTGATGCGGCAGCAGCTGCTGTATCGGCGTCGCCTCCATCACTTTCTGCACCACCTTCGCTATCGCTATCGCTGTCGCTGTCGCTCTCACCTAACCCTTTAATTCGCTTATGTGTACTACTAGTTCTTCCACTATGTTCTTCGGGGTGAAGTAATTCGTGATATTTACGTTGGACGCGACGCATTTCAACTGACGATACCGGATAATTTGTTTCTTGGATACCAGATAATACAAGTGTTATCGTTTTTCGCAATTTCTCCAATAAATATTTGGGGTGATTGAAAGATGTCCCTGGACCAACAAGGTCATTAATTACTTCTATTTCGATCTCATATTTAGGCATACTATCAAGTACCTTCGCCGCTTCAAATGTAGTTTCTGGAATGTACCGGGATCTATCGCGATGTGATTCCTTTACCACGCTTAAATCAATTTGAAATGGCAAATCCGGGTGCGTCATCGTACTTCGATTTATGTAACGAAATGTCTTTTTATTATCATTCCATGTTTTTAAAATTGACCTGGCCAAAGTAGAAGTATTTGCGACATGTTTCTCGCGTTGGTAGCTTACTTTGAAATTGAAGTCTTCGAATACGATAGGCATAATTGTTTGTTGTCTCGATTCTTCTTCTGCATTTTCTCCTTCAAATAGACCACCTTCTCTAGATTTAGTTGTGTTTCTTGCATACATCTTCTGCGTAAATAGAACATATTTGTCATCGGGTTGGTTTGTTTTACAATATTTTTGAACGTCATTTATTCCGTGAATTTCTGCGCGAATAAGCGATAATTTGGTTTGTCCTGTTTTTGGATCAACAAATTCGTTTTGAATTTTCAAAGCATATGCATTTTTCTTTGAGAAAACAAATCCAGAAGCCAATAATTTTTGTATGACATTATCAAAATTCTGTTTTGTAGTTGGCTGATTTCCGCGTGTCCCAAATCGAACTTCTAATTCAGGAATACCATCGGTTCTATCCAATATACCGTCTAAATAAGATGATACGATATTCGAAAATCCGGATTGTTTGTCCGACGATGATGACGACGACGATTCATGTCTTTTTCGTATTCCAGGTATACTTGCAGTCGATCCACGATTTCTCGACATTTCACTATATATATGAATAGGAAATTATTTATACCATATCTTATAAATAATTTTCATTTTCAATTTATTATTAATATTATCAATTATATAATTTTATTATATTGTATATTGCATAAACGTATACATATACACCAGCATCATATTAACATGAAAACACATACTGTTCCATTAAAATATATACCAACGAAATTAAATATTTCCGATAGAAAAAAACAAACAAAAATGCTCATCAGATCTAGAAAAATGTATAAAAACAAAAAATATTATACACGTAAACAATTAAAATCGTATAAAAATAAGACATCAAATCACGTGTTAAATGCCCGTAAAATGTATAAAATTGAAAATATCAGACCAGATAATGAATTATCGAATAAAACCGGTTGTAGTATTGCAGCATTACGTAAAATCGTAAAAAAAGGTGAAGGCGCGTATTACTCTTCTGGATCTAGACCGAACCAGACGCCACAATCTTGGGGGTATGCACGACTTGCTAGTGCTATAACCGGTGGAAAGGCTGCCGCGATTGACTACGACATTTTGGATAAAGGTTGCGATCACTCTAAACGAGCATTTCTTCTTGCAAATAAATCACGACGTAATTATAAATTAACACACACAAAACATGTGAAATTAAACTACTAAATCATAATAGGTACGATACACACACACACGCAGACACGCCTCTAAGGTTAGAGTTCGGTTATTCAAATACTTTGGCAAATCGCTTCATATAGTTCGCCTTTTGTTTTTCTTTTTTCGATACCGATTGATCCGAATTCGCCTTTGTGTTGATGCGTTGTTGATATATTCAGACGTTTACATATATCCACCAAATCCTGCAATTTATATGCAGATAATGGGCGAATCGGGGTGCTTATATTTTCCATGCTCCAGTAATTATCTCTTATATAATTTAGTGCGGTTGTTTTAAGGGTCTGAATACTACGTTTAGATCCAATAGTAGAAGACTGATTTGAAAATAAATAAATACCATATTTCCCTCGCTTCTTCTCAATAACAAATGTTTTTGAATCGTCATTATTTCTACCGATTTCAAATATTTTTCGCCCTTGAATTAAACATATAGATAAATTATACGTAAGCGCTATAGCGTAAAATGATTCCAAATTGATAAACGGTTTATTTACTATACCGTCCTCGATTTTAGATAACGACAATTTATGTGGCTTCAATAATGTCTTTTTAGACCGAATATCTCCCACTACCTGATATTTAAATACGTTGCCTTCCGTATAATAATTTTCGACTGTTTCAAACTTCTCAATACCATTTATCATAATATATGCACACCACAATAATGAATCTTCTGGCTTGGTGATAAAAAATGACGCAATATCGTCAAACTGGACGATTTCGGGTGTTTCGATTTCTTTCTCTACTTGTTCTTCGGGTTCTGTTTCTGATTCTTCTGATGATAAAACAGAAGACACTTCCGAGTCACAATCCGATGATGATACAATTTCATCTGTTGATAATTTCACATTTACAATATCATCTATTGTCGTTTTTGGTTTATCTTTTGAAACCGACTCAAGTTCTGAGGGTACATTTAGTTTTGGAGCATATTTACTAACGATCGTGCCATTACCATTACCATTACTGTTATTAATCGAATGTACAATCATTCTATTATTAATATTGTCACTTGTAAATGAAAATGAATTATATCGACACGAAACTATCGCCATAACAGATAAAACAGATGTCATACTATATAATATATCGTTTTATCTTTATTACATTATTACATAGTGGACGATTTAGAATCAAAATACTCTTTTGTAATGAATTTCTTTTGTTCTTCAAACTCGCTAAGATGTTTTTCTTGCGCATTTACATAATTAATATATTCTTCTAATTGTACGAGAGAACTGTCGCTTAACTTGGTAATATTAATAAATATACCATTTTTGTTCTCATTTAAATTCGTATTTTTCGAATGCAAAATACGCAATATTTCAATTTGATGGAATAAAGGCAACGATTCCAATTTTTCTTTTAATTTCATTAAATAATTTGTTTTCCATTCAACTTTTTGCGCAATCGTACTTAATTCATTCATTTTTGTAAGGCTGGCTATTGCTGTTATATTTTGAGTTGTTGTTATTCCTGCAAAGGTCATGATTAAATTATCGGATTAAAAAATTGGTTGGTTCTGTTAAATATAATTTATTGTATTTATATGTTATTTATTTTTTTTATAAGTTCTTTTGGATTGGTTATTTTGTGTGTCTATTCCGATTGTATTGACTGGCGCAGATAACTTTGTCACACGCTGCTTTGACGGAATCAACATATTGTTGTTGTTATGTACGGGTTCGAGGTCAGGTCTTACTTTATAATTTGGTTCTAATGTTACGTCATAAACAACATCAATTTTGTGAAGTAATGCAATTATTGTAACATGTGTATCATTTAATACGAATCTCCTACCGATAATTTCAACGACAAGTATATCATTTTCTTTAACAAGAACAAACTGTTCTGCTGAATTTGAATGCATATTCATATCTCTCGAAAGAAACACCTCAATTGGTGAAGTTGATCCTGGTTGAAGTCCTTTTGCGACTGCGCGAATCCCTGCTTGGGTGATTGTTTTTGCAACACATGCAATCTTAGTCTGTTCATTTGGAAGACAAATTAAACAGTTCAACACAACGTCAAAGATCACATTACCGCCGTTTAATCTACCGCATGAATGTTGAATAATCTGAGTAGTTCCCGGGCAAACATATCCTTCTATGGAACATTTCCCTTCTAACATAATCGACATTTCTTTGTTTAATACGTCGACTATTTTGGACGATCTTGCAATTCTGTGAAATGGAACAGTAATACTTCGATGAATCTTTGTTTTTGTAAATAACTCGATATCACAATAATTAGAATCGCCAGTATCGTGACTATCGAGTAATGGTATCATATTATGACTATCTACATGTTTTATGTTAACAGGCGAATGCTTGTCATTTATTTCGGAGACTGCAGTATTGCTAGAAGAAACAATTTTTAGTTTTAATTTTTTCTTTACGTCAGCCGGGTTTTCTCTCTCTGACGTCTTTCCTGACTGTGTAGGTGTTGTGTATGAGGCTAACATTAATAGATATAATTACTCTCAATAATGATAGCAATACAAACAATCGGCTATATCATATTATAATTTGGTTTTATATTGTTATCAATTTTATCATATTAATTCGAAAATTTAGTTTTAGATATTATTATTCGTTTCATGTTCTTTGGTATAAACAATAATATCTAATTATAATGCTAGACTAGTTCAGCAATAACCGAGATTGCGTCATCACCAATTTCGAATCGTTGTCCAATAACGCGAACTTTTATAGTTTCTTCTTCTTGAATTCGTGAAAATTCTGGGCGGTTATAATGGTGATCGCGTGCGATAAATGCGACAATCGGCGTTTTTTCTTCATTTAAAGTGGCGCGAATACCGGCTAAACTAATATTTTTAACAACACATGAAAATACCATTCCTTCTACTAATGAACAAGATTGACATTCATATACTACATCAAATATCGCGTCTTTTCCATACAAATATCCATTCGAATATGTTAATATTTTCACGCTTCCTGGGCGTATAAAACCTTCTACCATGCATTTTCCTTCAATCATTTTAGATAGAATATGTTCAAGTGTATCTTTAACATTACGGCCAATAATTCTGAATGGAATACGTAACTTGCGTGTTAATAAATTGGTTGTATATATACCGAATTTGCCTTTTGACTGAATACTTGATGCAGTTCCGGATATAGATGCTCTAGTTATAGATGTAGGTGGGCGTAATGATACAGCCGGTTTTTCTGGTTGTGTATTTTGCATTTCTATAATATTATTACTTATAATAACATTATACTTTTTATATATTAACCCAAATGTAATTTTTCAATATCGCATAATATCGATTCTGATGGGGTAAAAAACCATTTTTTCCCGTTGACTCGATTTGCGTTAAATACTCTTAATACAAATTCTTGAAAAACACATAATTCTTTTTGAGTTCGATCTTTTGTGTTTTCGGTCGTCATTTTATATTCATCGCCGTTTGTTTCCGAGTATAATGACAATATATTGTTAATCATCGCGATCGTGTCCGATTTACCCGCTTGATCACACCGTGCACCTTTATCTCGTTTTTTCGTCATCATTTTTACTTTAAATATCAGATATTCATTTTTGAAAAAAGTGACAAACCCAATAATTCCATTCATAGATTTTATTTGTTGACTCTGTTTGGCAGTTATTAATGCGCTAAAATCGCGTTCATCTTCGTGTTCTGCACGAATCCATTCAGGTGTTTCATAACGTAAAATAATAAGTTCATATTTCGGTGTTCCTTCATTAAAAAGCATCAATCCTAGATCTTCTGCTGTACTTACCTCGGCTTTTGCGATAGGATTACTTGCTGCGGCTGCGGCCACAGCGGCTGCTCTTCGCCTACCTAACGGTCTTCGTAATAATTGCTGTGAATAATATGATAATAATTTTTGTTCAAATTGTGTCAAAGGTTGAATACTCGCGACAGATGCCCCCAGACCTCCACCACTTCGAACAAACATAGAATTATTATTTTTATGGTAGAGATAATTTATAAGTAACTTACTGTCTTTAATAAATAAATGTTCAATTAGATTTGCGATAACAAGATCGTGCATTTTTTCATCTGTTATATTAAATTCTCTCGTTTCCGATAATTGTTTTATTACCTTTCCGCAATAGTAGTACCATTCATCATGATCCTTTGTATGTTTTTCATATATAGTTTTACATGTTTCAAGTGTGTCATTCAAAGTAGTAAGTAATTCTTGAATATCTTCGCCGACATCAACAACTTCGGGTTCAATTGATTCTGCAGAAGCAGAAGCAGAAGCAGAAGCAGCGCCAGATTCACCAAATACCACACCACTCGATTGTAATGTCTGCACCTCTTCGGGCTCTCCAGTACCTTTACTATTTAATTTTGCAACCATTCTTTCTACATCTTTGACTACTTCTGTGTTACTACTACTCATGCCAAGAATTTCAGACCGTAACGCTTCTTTCAATACCGGTTTTGGTAATATTTGTAATTTTAAATAATCCTCCGTTAATTCTTTTGTTAACGGATAGGTAACCGATTCATGTTTGTATGGTACTGGAATACTACGATCATATATACTACTTCTAGTATCGGTTAATTCTATTGGTTGAAATATATAATAATCAGCTACATTTACAACGTGTCCTAAGCGTCCATATTTATCATGTACGTATTCATTCGGATCTGTAACAATTTGCGTAAGGGCAAGATTAATTTGAGCTAATGGATATGGTCGAGTTGCATTAATATGTGAAATAATACCATTTGCTCCTAGTTTTTTATAGAAAAATGATTCCTTAAATAAATTTCGGATTTTCTGTATTATTTTATCAATATTCATAGACATAAATTTCTCATTAAATGTATCCAATCTAACATCTCCGCGTGGTCTATTCGCTTTATCTTCGCCTTCTTTATCGTCGTCGCTATCCCCACCTTGTACGCTGTCATCACTACTAAGACCGTATAATTCCTCTTGTTCCTGTATTGGTTTTCCATTTGAAAATGTAGGCTTGCATACATAATCGCAACGTTGCATATAATCGCATAAGGCCGAATACGGTCTTGCGCCGATTTGATATTCTATCTCTTTACGAGACGATAATTTTTGAGGAACTTTACGATTCAATTGTTCTGCAGTTTGTGTATTGTGTTGAACATTTAATAAACAATCAACTGCCGACGTGCGAAGAGCTCGTGAAACTATACCAATTTTTATTGCCTTAAATTCGGATAAGCGATACAAGTATAGATCGATCGCTTCAATTTCCCTATTTGTTAAATATGTTCCGTATAAATATAGCTCAACATTTCTTTGCGAATACGGTAGTCGTTTATGACTACAATTACGTATTGCTCGTCCGATAATCTGCTCCAATAAATTCATATTATACCATGGCTCAAGAATATGAACCTGACGTATATTTTTAAAATCAAGACCTTCTGCTCCTGCAACCGAAATAATAACAACCTTTACTTTTTCACCGTTTATATTGTCCTCGTCTGTAAGCGCTTTTAATTCGAATAGATTATCCGGTGAGATTGTTGGGTCACCTGTAATTACCGAATAACGTGCTGGGCGAAATGGCTCACCCGGAAACTGCGCAATATGTTGTTTTTGTGGTAAAAACGTTATTGCATCAATACTTGGAACTGGTTTTGTTTTGAAAAGTGAGCTATTTGCGCCATTTGCGCTATAACGAGTAAACCCAAGTTCTTCAAGTGCAAGTGCAATCGGAACGACACCACCGTCGATATACTGACTATATGCCAATATAATTCCGTCACTTGATAACACTTTATCGCATATATTCTTGATTTTTGCAGAATACCGACCAATATTATTTGGCGCGAAAATGCGATATGAGTTTGATCCCTTTACTGGTGGTCCTACACTAGAATCAGGTGCTTTGAAATTACGTATAAATTCGGGTCTGTATTCGAAATTTTGACGCATGGGGGTGTTTTCACTTTCATACGACATTACTTGCATAAGACCTTCTTTTCCAATACACGAAGCGATATCGACATCTTGTTCTGGATCTGCCATATGTTCAAGTAACGATGTATGAGGATATATAATATTTAATGCTTCAAGTGGACGCTGAATTACAGAATAGCCAATTGTATCCATATTTTCGAATGATGGGAAATTGTCACTTTCAACAACAGTAGCATCTCCAATATCGCGCAACAGAGATTCAACTTGGTCTCCTGCTGCTGCTGCTCCTGCTGCTTCCCCTGTACTGAGACCAACTACTGCTCCCTTTCCTTTTTTACTAGCTTTACTCTGTACCCCTGCATCGGTCGCCACGGAAGCAGCAGCAGCAGCACTCTTTCGTCGTAATACCGCTTTTTTCTTATATATATATGATGCTTTCATATCATTAATAACATATTTATAGCCGGCTTCTTGAATATCGCCAATTTGTGTCATATATACATCAATATGTTCTACTGGTTGATCAATTTGTTTTCCATTCATTTGGATTCTCGGATATTCAATTGGTGGATTACTTACTTGCGTTAGATACAACAAAGAATGATCCGGAGAATGTTCCTTTGGAAATACTCTATATGGAAAGGTATATGGATTTTCACCTCTTACAAACGATAAATAACCGGTAGCCTTACGAATGAGAAGCTCTGAACCAATATCTCGACCTTGTTGGTCGACTTTAAAATTACCTTTATCGTCAAAAACATCACTAATATCGATTGTTGCTCGTTTATCGTTTAAATTCATTAAATTAATAAGCCATACGATTTCTTTGTAACTATTATACATGGGGGTGCCTGATAACAATAATAGGCGAACATTATTCACTTTCTGTACAATTTGATATAATATCTTAGAGACGCGTTTATCGCGATTATCGTCGGTAATACGAATATTATGAACTTCATCAATAATAATAAGTGTATTTGAAAATAATTTACGCAGCTTTACAATAGATAAATTTTCCAAAGCAGAAGCTTCTAATTCGGCATTTTTTGCTATTGTTTCTGCAGATCTTCTACCTCTTTTTTTACCCGCACCTTCAGTTCCTACCGCCGCTTCAGTTACAACAGCCATCATGCCCTTTTTCTTCTTTTTGGGTTGCATTTCAACATCATCAGATGAAATACCGACACTAGATGCATTATTCCTCACATAGTTAGCAAATTCATTATAGCCAAAAAACAAGTAATAAGATTGAATTAATCTCTTGATTTGTTTTATGACCTTTTCTCTCGTTAAACCTTTCATATTCATCGGATTAATTTCTTTAATAAATTTGTTTCCTGTACATGCACGTATATTCCAAACACCAGGTTCTATCTCTTTTAATTCGCGTTCATCGAATAATTGTAAACGAAAATTTTCTTGCACGTTTGGAGAAGCGATAACAATAATTTGCTGGCTTATTCCCATATGTTTCATGTAATCACGCATTTCTTCTGCAACACTAATTGCCGAACATGTTTTACCTGTACCTAAACCGTGATATAGAAGTAAACTATTATACGGAGTTTCTACAGATAAAAAATTTCTAACGAATTGCTGATTTGGTGCTAATTCAAACTCCGCATTACACATCATTTCCGCTTTCGTTTCAACATCTTCTTCGTTATCTACGTCCATCTTTGTATCGTAAAATTCTTTTCGAATCGCGATCTTGGTGTTAAAATTTGGGTCATTTAATGAAGGATATAAATGTTTTGTATAATCCGTTCCCTCATCACCCGAATCGGAACCAGCTCTTGCACCATTTTTATCATCAGAAATATGAATATAAGACCGTTCTAATATTTCCTTTTTAAGCAATAATTTATTAAACTCTTTGCTAAATGGATTATTTAATTCATCGGGTGTTAAACTTTTCGACCCCGTATCTATCTCTCGTTCAAGGCGTTTTACTCGGGATGTAATTGATTCCGATGATTCATCAACAACAAGTTTGGGTTTGGCAGTTTTTTTTGAACTTATCTTACCCGCTTCACCTTGATCCGGTGCGAGCGACGTTGGTTGTTTAGTAGACATTTCTATTCTCGGTTCATCTCCTTTAATAGAAGACGCAAGTATTAATTCAATCGGTTTATTTTCATCATCACTATCACTTACATTAGACGCCGACGACATCTTTCGCGAATACCTTTATATATGTGAATAATAATACTTTAATATATTTGATACTTTTCTAGTATATTATTAATTTTTTGTACGATCGCTATTTTTTCTAAATTATAAGGCCGTATCATCTGAATACATTCATCGTATGATAACCATTTCATTAATCCAACTTCCATTATATCATGCGCCTTTTTAGGTTTCTTGTCTAAATCTACCATCGCAAGAAAATATTTCTGCTTGTAACATTTCATATCTGATCCCATAAATATCTCTTCAAATGGAACTATGTTTTGAATAATGTTATCAGTAGTAATATCATACCCCGTTTCTTCTAAGCACTCTCGAAGTGCACATGTTAAATCCTTCTCGTTATAATTTCTACGCCCTTTTGGAAATCCCCACTCCGTTTCCGACCATCTCGTTGGAGAATCAGTTATAAACTGTTGTAACGTTTTCCGTTTTCCATCTTTTGTACGTATTCCCGAGACAATCTGACTATATTTTTCACAGGAGATCGATTCTTCGTTTTTATATTGGCTGCCGCGAGTATATTCACCCCATAAAAGTTTCCATAATTGTTCGAATGATAGACGAAGAAGATTATCTTTTTCATAAATAGTCATTTCATCAATTATACGTTGGATACATACTTCATCGTTTAATGAATATTTACCTCGAACAAAATCAACAAACCCAAAAGAGTCGCGGCGACGAATCATTAAAAATTCAGGTCCATGATCTCCACTTCGAAATGCGATTATTCCTATGCTTGTTATCGGTGCTCTGCAATTGTTATATAAATGATTTGTTCTATTACAGTTGTTACAAAAATGTTTGGGTATTGCAGTTTGTGATGAAGATCTTATATTATATCCATTTTCTACCTGAGATACACCACTAATATCAATTACATTTCGTAATTTAGCCGCTTCTATATATGACATTACCACTTTAGGATTGTGTACTTTACATGGATCGTCCATCTCCATAATTCGTGCTTCTTGTGCTTGAGATGCCATTATTCGTCTGATCGTTTATCTTATTATGTAATTCTTTTTATATTATTTGATATATTATGGTTAAACTCGACCCAGTAGTATGGGGGCCTCATTACTGGTTTTTTTTAATGACGACGGCGGTGAATTACCCCGATCATGTGAATGATGTAACGCGTAAAAAATATTATGATTTTATACAGAATTTTCCCATGTTTATTCCCGATCCGGAAATGTCAGCCGAATTTAGTCGCATGTTGGATAAATATCCGGTTACTCCATATTTAGACAGTCGAACCTCATTTATAAAGTGGGTTCATTTTATTCATAACCGTTATAATGTACTATTGTTGAAAGATGAGCTGTCATTACATGACGCACTTCAAAAATATTATTTGCATTATCGTCCAAAGCCGATTCAAATATTAGAAGAATTAAAATACAGAGAAAAACTCGTTTATTTTCTTATTTTGGTCGGAATGGGGTATGCCGCATATTACTATCATAATAAATAATAATATAATTTCTTATATATAACGTTAACACACTATGCGTGGTATTTCTCTACATATTTCACCAACAAAAACCGACTCAAAAACTAGACATTCATATTCTAGTTCGCGTTCTCCGCCAGAACTTAAAAATTATAGACGTTTATTCAACGATCCCAAGCTTCAAAAGGCTTTAGAAATACAAGAAAAATACGGAGAAATCTTAGGACGAAATCTCCCTTATGGTGCTACAGAACAACAAGTGCAGAAAAGACAAGATATGATCGAGCTATATGAGAAAAAGTTAAAAAAATATGGTATATTACTTCGTCAATTTGAAACGGCAAAACAGCATTATAAAAACTACAATCCAAAAATGAAAGGTGGGTTATATACTCGTAAAAATATGAAATCAAATAAAAACAGATCTCGTAGATTTAATAGACGATAGATATAATATTGTGACTGTAATAACGAGCTATTATAATTAATTATAAATCTAATTATAATAATTATTTTAAATATATAGATAATATATCTCTATGCGTAATACAATTTCTTCTTATAAAAATAAATCTACATCTAGTCGGTCTAGTCGGTCTAGTAACAAAAATAATAAAGAAAATCCAAAAAAAAATGTAGACGAGTTTAGGGTATCTACTCCAAAAGTAATGAAAGAAAATAGTAAACGAAAATTAAGAATACGTCATAAACTTAAAGAGTTAATAGCTCGCCCGTTGCGTGATGGTGCAACCCAACGTGAGAAAGAAATACGTAAAATAAAAATTTCAAAATATGAAGAATTATTACAACAATATAGTCCCGTAAAAAAATCAATAAAAGGAGGTTCCTTCAGTAAAAAATACAAAAAGGTATTAAATAAAAATAAAACGCGTAGATTTAGAAGATAATAATGTTGGTATACCATACATTATTTTAGGTATATTATATAACTTTATCAGACAATTATATAATATGATGAAATTAGAGTATATTGTTTTTATTATTACCGCGGTTTTGATCGCAAATACGTATTATGATGGACGCCTTATAAGAATGTTTCAAACAAATCAAAAATTTATAAAAATGGCGACATTTGGATTTATTGGGTTGTCTATATTCTTATTTTTAAAGAAAAATCCGGAAAACTCTAGACAATTACTCTTTCATGCAAATGATATTATTAAGTATATGCCAATAAGCAAAGGGACCGCTGATATGATTAGTCCATTTTTCGATTTTACAAATAATAAATCATTTTTAAACAACGATGTTAATATGTTACCGCAGCATCAATCGATGATGTCGTCGTATACGGCGACCGGCGGTGGTGACGCGAATATGTCAGGAAATGCACAAATGGTTGATAATTCTTTGACCGGAGGAGGAGGAGGTCCCGTTTCAAGTGCTGGAAATAGACCTCTCGCAAATGGAAGAGGTGCAACCGCGGCTGAACGAAAATTATTAAATTCCGGTAAAGGATCGAGTAAACGAAGTGTAAGTGAAACAAAAAAGAAATATGTCGCTGCACAACAAGGGTGGAAATGTGGAGATTGCCAGCGTCAATTACCTGCCTGGTTTGAAGTAGATCATGTTATTGCTTTAGAACATGGTGGTTCTAATCACGTTGATAATTTAGTAGCATTATGTCGCGATTGTCATGGAAAAAAAACCGCTATGTCGTTTTTGTAAATTACACACATCGTCATTTATATGAATTATATTATATTCATATAAATTAAGCGCTTGTATATATAATGGATTTTGTTCCATTCGAACTAAAAAATATAATTGAATATGTACCACTCTGTATTATTATTGTTATCATTTTAATTGCAACATTAACATGGAATGTTCTAATTGAAAAGATTCATTACTTAATAACCTTAATAGTTATGTTTATATGGGCAGTATACTTGTTTATTGGCGATTCTAATTCAGTATGGAATTGGAATAATCAACAACCTCCACCTAATCCTGTTGGTCCTCCGCTACCTCCACTACCGTCATATATAATTACTCCCCCCCCCGCCAGAGCTAACCCAATTTCAACAATACTAACAGCATTAGCATCACTCGCAGTAATTGGTGTCGGATTATGGTTAGGTTTCACATCTCAAAATTATGATAAAAATTTTGATTTGAAAAATGGTACATTATTTACCACAATCGGCTCGATTATAACCGCATTAAGTGTACTTGCAGGGATATACATAATCATAAATGTTCTTCGTAACAATACAAATAATACCGCAAATGCGGTTGTTATACCTATGGGAATAATCGGATTGGCGGTCGGTATATATCTTATAGTTACCGGTAAAAATATTGATAAAAATATGAAAAATGGTTCGCCAATAGACAAGTCGAAAACGGTAAATATAGATATGCAAAAACTAGGATTAGTAGGTGGATTATTTTTTCAGATTACTGGTATTCTCGTATTGCTGGCTTGTATGTTTTTTTTTAAAATACTTGACTCTAATCAGGCGTGGGCTATGTTAGTAAGAACGATATTATGGATCGTATTATTTATTGCGGGTGTTCTTATATTAACAACTCCAAATATATCGAGAGGTATATCTAAACTGTTAGATATGGAGAATAACAGTATTGACGGCAGTATTGATTCAGCGAAGAGTATATATGTTTCTCACGGCGCCGTATATGTTATTCTATCATTTATCGCATTTATTTTATCTATCGGCGGGTTGAAAAACATGCAAACATATGCAGCAACCGGAGTATTTTTATTATTATCACTCATCGGGCTTTTTATATGGAATATAGTAGTTAGTGTAAATGAACATAAAAATCTAGAAAGCGAATATGATCTGAATGAAATGAAAAAACAAACGAATCCGCGTTTTACATTCTATCAGCAAATTCGTGAAGAGGCAATAAATAATGTAAAGCTTCAAGGGCGAGATACCAATGTGGCGGGAACAATCGAGCTTACGAATGAAGTAAAAGACATTATGCAGACCAAAGTAAATAATCTGATTATGAAGGAAAAACCCAATTCGATCGTAAATATCACGATCTCTTCGATTTCTCTCGTGTTCGTGATTTTAATGTCTATATTTAGATATCTTAAATATGAAATTACAGACGTTCTTCGGTTACCTAGAGAGTTTTTTTTCGTATTTGGTCATCATTCATTTCCGCAAGCAACTCAACCTCCCCCGCCTCCTGCATTCCAAAAGTCGGAATACTTAACACACGATCGTATCGACAATCTTACTGGTAATGACTGGAACGATATTATATCTTTACATAATGATACGCCTAATATTCCTGAAAATTTTAGTAAACCTGTTGTAAATTTGGCTGCATTATCTCGATGGAACATGTTTTTATCAGCGGTGTTAATTATATTATGGGTGGTCGTGATTTATAATTACGTAACTACATCTGATAAAACGGAAATGTGGATTGCGACATCATTTGATGTTTCTATGTATTCAAATGTAAAAGATCTACTCAGCGCATTTTTTATTACGATTCTGGTTGGATTATCGGTTGCCGCCGTATTATTAATTCCAGTAGTAAAAGAGTTTAATAGTGAAGGGGTTGATAATCTATTAAAATTCGCAGAATCTATTCAGGTATGGCAATGGCAACAAGTTACCACTAGAAGTGGATATTTATTAGGGTTATTATTTGCGTCCATTATATGGTTTCTATTGCTTTGGATACCTATACAATTCAACCCAGATGCAAATGCCGTTTGGCAAACAAGTGGTGTAAATGTTGGAGATTGGCCAAGCGGATTTAAACTCTATTTTATTATGGTTACCGTATTTTCGTGGTTTTTTAAATCTGTATTAAATACGGATAAACGTATAGACGATGACTTCAAGTCAGAAAGCGCAGTAATTACAATTATTCGCTCTATATTAACCACATTATATCTGATTCCATTAACTGCCTGGACATTTTTGAAATGTATCATTTGGCTTTTAATCGTTATTTTTACTTTTGGTCAGGTTGATAATTGCAAAGAGTCGTTTGCAGAAGAATTACGAAAATTTGGAACTATCGTTACAGGAATTAATCTGAATAGTAATGTGGATCTGCGGTTTTTTAATAATTTATTTGGGAATCGGGCACCTACACCTCAATCCGTTACGACAGTCGTTCCAGTAAGACCCCCTATGCAAGTGTCAAATGTTCCATCAAATCGGGCTGCTATTACCGTTGATCAAACTAAAGTAAGTGTAATAACTAAATTAATCAAATCCATCATTATTATCATATCGTGTGTTATGATCGTCCTCACGATTATATATGGATTCTATCAACTCAAGCAAAAAGCGTATACAAATACATCAACAGACGGAAATAGTAGCACATCATCAGCTCAAGGATTAGATCCATCAACCACTACATTTATATATGTCGTTTTAGGCTTATTAACTGTCGCGGGTATTGTGGCGGTTATCAGAGATAAAACCCAAAAATCGGGCGCAGAAGATCCAGAAAGGTTAATCTTCGATAATTATCACCCAGAAGACGAAAGCAAGCCAGGTAGACAACTCACGTTTATGATGACACATATAATATATGTAGTATTAATGATTATCGTATGGGTATATGACCGTGATGTGGATAATGATAATAAAATGTCTATACTCGGAATGGCTATATTGGGTGCCGTTATTTTGTTATTTCATTTTTGTTTAGAAATTATTGATACAAATGATCTTACTGATCGAGTTGGTGGTTCTAATATACAAAACCTTTTTGAGAATATCCGATTTCTCGTAAATGTTGTATTTTTAACAATAATATGTGTATTAGGTTATTATAAAATGCATACACTAATGATAGTCTTACTCGTCGTGATGTTTTTGTTTCATCTATCGAAATCAAAGATTGGGTTATTGATATTAAAACTCTTATGGTTGTGTATTATTTATATACCATGTATCATACTTGATGCAATTAACAGCGGGCGTAACATTCTTGGTACCACTACCCGCCCCATTTGGATATTACTATTTGTTGAAATTATAATAATCGCGTTAATGTTCGGCATACCGTATCTTATTAACAAGGCTGGCACCTCCGAGTCACAAATTATTTTGGCACCGGTACCATTAATGTTACAAAACGATACGAAATTAACAACAGAAAGTAAAGAAATATTTATTTATCATAATACTGGCACAAACCGAACGGCGGCAGATAATGATGTAAATTGTTCACCAGAGGAAAAGAAGCGATACAACTACTCGATATCTGGTTGGTTTTGGATAAATGGTAGTGTCACTAGTAAAGATCAAGACTTAACTATTTTCGATTTTGCAGGTGTTCCGAAATTAACATATAATCCTTACCAGGCGAATTTTAAGGTGACGTGTAAGACAGTTGGAACTGACGGCACAATATATGACGGATCAAATGTAAAGGTAATCTATGAATCTCACGATAATCTTGTTCAGAATGATGAATATAAAGAATTTGTTATGGCAAATGAGTTGCAAATTACAAAACAAATACCTCTTCAAAAATGGAACTACTTTGTCATTAATTATGATGGTAAGACGATGGACGTATTTTTAAATGAAGAATTAGTCGGTAAAAGTAGTTTTATAATACCATATATAACTGTAGAACGTTTAATAAGTGGAGAAAGCACTAATGGCACGGGATTAAATGGAAATATTTGTAATGTAATATTCAGCAAGACGCCGATGACTACCGAACAAATCCGTTGGACATATAATACACTTAAAACGGTAGAACCTCCTCTTATTGGAACGAAAACGATAGCCGATGAAGTGAATAACGTTGGTAAAACAGACATTTATTCAAAATAGTAAAATAATATCTTCTTATTTATTTAATTATATATTTATTATTATATATATATAATCTGCGTTATACAAACATATAATGAACTCAAAACTTGTTTTAGCAGTTGTGATAATATTATTACTACTTTATGTTATATTTAAGGCATTAACTACCAGTTATGCTACTTTAGGAACCATGCAGCCATCTAAAAATGAGACAACACTTGCAGGTGAAACTCTTCCGAGATCTATTAAAGTAAATAGTGCTATTTCGATATGGTTTTATGTAAAAGACTGGGTTGCCAATTCAAATATTGTACGGTTTAAAAAGGCGTCGACCGAATTAATGTCAGTGAAACTTCACCCTACTTTAAATAATGTAATTATTACACCACGATCGGGAATAGCAGCAAATAAAACGTGTGATATCGCAGAATTTCCGTTACAGAAATGGGTAAATCTTATTGTTAGTTTTAATGGTGCAGCGATGGACGTATACTTAGATGGTAAATTGGTTAAATCATGTGTAGTAGACCGCGGTTCAGAATTAAATGGTGCAGATTCGATCATTTTAGGCGAAACAGGTAAAGATTTTGGATTTATAACCAACGTTAAATTGAAGACTAGTCCAATCGCACCTCAAGAAGCGTGGGATATGTATTCTCAAGGTTTTGGTGGAAGCCCATGGAGCGATATATTGAACAAATACAAGTTGAAGCTTAGTTTCTTGGTGGATAATCAAGAGCAGGCAACCGTATCTACATAATTGTGTAGTAGAATATTTTGGTAGTTTTACATTATATTATTATATAATTTATTATTTATATTTCGTCATCATTATATATAGTATTATATATAGTATTAGAAACATTTTATAATAAATTATGAGTAGTCGAAGTAGTTCTGGTAGCTCGGGAATGTTAGATAATATAACATCTGACTTTTCTAGTTCAAGTGAAGCCGGGCTTTCAAGTAGTGGAGGGTTTGGTCTAAGAGAATTTATGGAGTCAAATAGTTATGTTGCAAAGTTTGCATTTATATTGATGGTTGTTATTGTATTTTCTGTAGTTATGAAAGTAGTAATTATCGGGTTATCGTATTTCATGTTACCATCGTTAAGTCCATATGTCTTAAACGGTACCGCAAGTACCGATGCTACACCGATATATGTACCACAAGATCCAGCATTAGCCGATTCTATATTTGTAGCAAGATCTATGAATGAAGATGGCGGGTTAGAATATACATGGTCTTCTTGGTTTTTAATAAACAAACCGCCAAGTAATTTTAATATTTATTCAAGAATATTTAGTAAAGGTGGTGAAGGAAGTAAGTCTACGACTACTGGAATTTATTACCCAAATAATTCGCCCGGGTTATATATTAAAGTGACCGATGATGTAAAGGTAAATAATGCAGACAGAAAGGACGTTGGTACAAATATTTCATTAGTCGCAGTTGTTGATGTGAATGGTAAGCAGGAAAGTTCTTCAACTGGTTCTATCGATAATATGAACGAACAATTAGTAGCAACTGATATTCCTATGAAAAAATGGGTAAATGTAATTATCCGTGTTACAAATAACGTCATCGATTTGTATGTTAACGGACGTTTAGCGCAAAGGAAGAAAACAATCGGAATACCTCTTCAGAATTATGGAAAAATAAACGTTGGTGAAAATAAAGCAGGCGACCGTTTTACTGGGTATATTTCTACGATCCAATATTTCAATTATTCCGTTGGTGCTAATAAAATTACGAGTATAGTCGATTCTGGGCCAAAATTAAATATGGTTGGTGGAGAAGGTGCTGATCAGGCAGCAGCAGACAAAGCTGGCTCTTATTTATCCAATAGTTGGTTTATCAGATAAATATTAGTTTTTATTACTATATTATTCTTTTTGCATATAGTAATAGTAATAATACATATTATATAAGGATTGATTCGGGTTGTGAAAAATAATAATGACAACTCCAACTTTATCAAATTTTGTAATACCATTTAAACGGTTAAATGATTCTTCATTTCTCTTGGTTGACCCATCGTCCAACAGTCCTGGTGCTTTTGTATTTACAAGTGGATCTCAACAAGTTGCTACAATTAACAATCGCACCGTAACTATCGTTGGTATAGGTACGAGTATTATTACTGCTAGACAAGCCGCATCAGGGTCATATCTACTCGGTTCTATAACTGCATCTTTTGTTGTAAAGGGCCAATTACCGGTTATCACTAATTTTGTAATCCCAACGAGGAGATATAATGATCCGTCAACATTTAATTTGGTTGACCCGACTTCAAATAGCGCAGGAGCGTTTACATATATTAGTGGTAATGAAAATATAGCCACAATTGTTAATAAAACTGTAACAATCAGATCAAGTGGAACAACCACTATAGCCGCTAGACAAGCGGCTTCTACAATATACGATACTATAGACGTATCGGCAATATTGGTTGTATTACCACCACCACCTACTTGGTATCCAAATTTAATACAAAATGCAAATGGAAATCTAGATATAACTGGTACAACATATCCTGGTGATAATACTTATAATTTGTCTTACAGTTCAACCTATACTTTACACGATGTAGATATCGAACGATTGCCTCCTATTATTCGCGCACCGAATCTGCGACCAACTGGTATTGGCGTTCTTCCTATGATCGAAATAACATCTACGAATGATAACCCGAATTGTCCCATTTTATATGATTGTTCTGATAATAGATTTGCAGTAACGATTATGCATTTAGATACACAATATTTTACCGCTCAACAGTTGCCATTAAATGATCCGCGTTACAACCCTCAAAATATTAAACCATATAGAGATGTTATTATCATTAATGGTCTACTTGATCCGAGTAATTCATTATACTATAATAGTGATTTTATCACACTTACCATTTATATAAAACAGGCAGCAGGCGTATCATCTCAGAATGTAAATTATGCTGAAAAAATAGTAAATTTTCCATTTACAATCACATCAGTCCCTACAAATATTACTCTAAAATCGATAACTACAACTCCACTACCACGTTCATTATTAGGTAATGGAGGAAGTGGTTATATTATAGAAAGAGAATATTTACAAAGTTATATCGATTTATCATTTGCTCAATTTGCAACAACCGATAGGTTATTGTTAAATGGTAATGGCAGCGATTATACCAATATTTACTACTACCTAATACAAACAAGTAGAAATATCTTCGTATTTCAAAATGATTATGTTTCCATCGAAAATAATCGTGTTAGATTATTAAATTCGACTTACTCGTACAACTTTAATTCTCCAACTGATAATCCTTCATATGATGAAATTTCAATATTATTTTTTCAAGAAGCATCACCCGCATATAAACGCTCACAATTTATCGGTGATACACTTTATTCTCCTCCATTACAGCAAGAAACCATAAAAATAAGAATCATTAAATCTACACCAACATTTTATGGTCAAACCCCCGCTATAAATACTGGCGATTCACGAACGATATATACTCTAGAAAACATATCAAAAATGACATATGATGAACCTTTTGAAATTATTTCTCCTCTGACTAATAATACAGACGCTAGTAATAATTTTACTGTAGTATCGAGCGTTCCGGATATTATTAAAATAAAGGTAGAAAATGGAAAAAACATGGCATACATATATAATGCTGGAGTAGTGACAATAACAATAACACAAACCTCTACAAGAAATTTCAAGTCAAAATCTGCTTCATTTATAATTTATGTTAATTTAATCGCCCCAACTCTAATCAATTGTAATACAAATATTGTATATACAAATCCCTATCAACGCCAATTTTGGACACGTTTTAAGGCACCATGTCCCGATTATAAATTGTCTATTACAAATGGTGGCGGTCAAACACGTCTTTTAACTCCAACTGAAGTTGATGATATATATAGTGAACGCCGTAAAACTGAAATTCTCAAATATAATAAAAATGTCGGCGGTCTTACAAAAAGTCAGAAATATGCAAAAGCATCTCGTGGTGAATTAATGAGACAAATTGGTAATGAAAATAAATATTTAAGAGGAGCAAACGGAAATTTGATATGTCCGATACAGCCTAACCGCGTTTCGTGTGGTCTAACAAGTGCGTGTGGAGTTCCGGGTAAAGAACGTGTTTTATGCTATGATCCGAGTATTAATCTTTATAATTTAACACGAACATATGAGTATAAAGGTGGTCAACAAACTGTATCAAATATTCCAACTATTGCATTAACTCAACCACGTAATTTGGTTGCAGATTTAAGTGGTAGTAAAATTATTTTAACATGGGATTCGCCGATTTCGAATGGTGGATTACCCATAACAGGTTATGTAATTTCATATTCGATAAATAATAAAATTTGGGCTCCATATATCAGTATCTTTCCAAATAAAGATGGATTGATAGATCAGCTTTCAGGAGAAAGAAATGGTAACACCGTAATATTTAAAGATATTTCCGGCTCTTTCTATATTAAAAATGATACATTATATTATCTATCCGTATTTTCAGCAAACGAACGAGGATTATCAAGTGTTCCTGCAACTGTTTCAATTAAAACATCATCTTCCCCAAGTATTATTTCTGATTTCGGTTTATCTGACACAGACCGTAAATTTCTTATTGTTGATTTAAAATGGACTGATCCGGTGAATTCAACTTCAAGTACGGGGGGGTATAATGGTCCTCTAATTACGCAATATAGTATTCATTATAAAGGAGTTAGTGAAACAACTTGGATAACAACCCTCGTTGATAGTACTTCCGTTATTTCTGACTCTGCAAATCCAAACTCTAAAAGATACACATTACGAAATCTGTTAAATGAAGTTACATATAATATTAAAATAGAACCCATAAATTCGATCGGAACTGGTCCTGAATCAAAAATATTATCTGCCAGAACATTAATGAAACCAGGACCCCCATTAAATGTTGTCGTAATCGGTCGTTATGGAATTCCACCAGATAGTACTGGAATCGGTAATACTAGTATTAATTATATGACTGTTACGTGGGATCGTCCAGATAATGGTGGAAGTACTATTTCTAGTTATAATATTACAATATCTGGCTTAGAAACAAAATTATTTCCTGTATCATTAATATCACAGCCAAACTCATATACTTACATTATATCTACGTTGAACTCTAAATTTATAGATATTGGAACATACTCTATATCATTAACTTCTAAAAACACTATGTTTACTAGTGTATCATCTGCAATATCGTCTATAACAATTGCACCAATATCAGTAAAGCTTACAATTATGGAGCCGATTGTTGTTAGATATAATCGCACAACCCTATCAGGTATAGTAATTCAATTCTCTGTTAGTTCGTATAATTCAAGAGATAATCCTATTACAAACATAAGAGTTCATGGGTTAGGAAATGGTAGTAATACCTATGAAACCTTAAAGAATATTGATAATCAAAATATAGTTGGAAGTGGTGAACATACGATATCGGTTCCTTCATTTTTTAATGGCACTACTCTTTTACAGGTAGGTAATACGTATAATATTTATATAAATGCAAAATTCGGAACATCTTCTTACACGAACGATACGCAAAGTTCTATAGTCCAAATAAGGCCTCAAATTAAATTGTCATAATAATAAACAATATTACCAGTATAATACCGGTAATATTATTCAACCATTCTATCAGTTAAAACTCACTCTCTCAAAGTAGGATTCATACATATTTCTTGACTAGAAAATACATCACCTGACATGCATTTATCGCCAGCTTCTACTTGAATGCAGCTTCTAAATCCTCTATCTTCACCTATATAGCAATATCCTGCCTTTCCACTTTGATGTTTTTGTGTTCGACTGGTACTATCATCAGCTGATGGCGATGGTCCTGTATAATTTCGTACCGCTTTATCTAAAAATGTATAATCTTTATCTTCGTGATTAAAACCGGGTTTTTTTTCTGAACTGTTCGTAGTTGAGATTGGAACCGGAATATTTCGATTTGTACTATCCGATGTTTTTTGGGTTGGCGGTTTAAAATCTCGCTTCTGTTTTACACTATCGTCGTCGCTTGATCCGGAGTGATGTTCTTCATCGTCTGCGTCTGCCTCTTCTTCGTTTGTCTTTTCAGATGATCCTGAAACAGATTTATAGTCCGCGATGTTTCCTGTAATACGAGCATATAATACCTTACCATTTTCCTCCATAGATTTAAAAAATCCGATTATCTTTTCACCCAAAGAGTCTACTCCTAAATTGAAATCTCCCTTATTCGCTAAATTCACCCACATAAACCATAGAATCACCGCGATTAATATAAGACGGATTAAAAATGAAAATGAAAAAAAACCGCCATCTTCATCATCGCCATTACTCGAGTCATTCGTACTAAGAGATGGTAATTCTGGGAATTCTAAAGAAGATGCCGTTTGCTTTGCATTTGATATAATATCAGGAATAACTCCTGATGTTTTTAACTTTGCTTCTGGCGATAATCCGCTATTTGCAGAACTACTATTATTGGGTTTAAAACTAAATGTAGGTAACGACATTATACTGTATTATATATTTATTATTATTTTGATTATTTATTGTTTATTGTTTTGATTATCGTCGCCTACCTTTCGTACAATCGTATTCATAGAATTAAGTGTTTCTAATCGTTTTATGGTTCGTTCTAAATCTCCCTTCTTATCGTCACCACCACCACTATACCCAGCAGATGAAAATAAATAGTCTGTTGCTGGACTTATTTCATGCTGTTTTATTTCTTTGTATAATGAATTAATATTTAAAACAGCGGTTTCTATAATTAATTTATCCTGTACAATTTCGATACGATGATCATACTCAGTTGTAAGCAGCGAGATTGCAAAATATATAAGATAACGCCGTTTTTTACGGACACTCGGAGTAAATCTTACGCAATACATTTTAAGTAAGCTTTTTATTATTTTTTGTGTTAGTGGTGAATGTCCGTCATCTTTTGTACTTTCTGCAATAATCAGATCCCATATCATCCAGATCGGATCAAATTGTAATTTATCATCAACTTGAATATGCGATCGGCGTTCACATCTACATGTCTCTTTTTTGGCCTTGCAAATCGTTTCAAATTCAACGATCCATTCAACCCAATAACATGCAAATAACGTGTTTTTTGAATCTCTCGAAATATGATATGCAAACTCATTAACAGCAATAAAAATCTCCTTAGGATCTTTTGCGCGGAACTGTTCTTGCGTATAATCAATTCTAGGAGCTTTTAATCTCTGCGACATCGTGGTTATATCGTATTCTTCTTTCTTTTTGATTTTTACGCTTTCAAATTTATGTTGACGTTTAGAATTACATAAAACACATACAATTTCGGCAAATAGAGTTCGCATTTTCGGATTATTACGTAATTGTAATTCATTACCCGAATAACCATTCGATATAATTGACTTGAAATTATCATACCGCATTTCAATATATAATGGCAATTTCGGATTTGCTAAATGAATATACTTACTTATAAACGTAATAATAATATCCCATAAATCCATATAATGACCTGAACATACTAATTCTGCACTCCAATAACAAGACGGTTCTACTTTAGAATCTGTTAAACTATCCATCAACTCTTTTCGCACGTCACTCTTTTTATATGCCGAAAATGTAGTCCCTTTAAAATCCTTTTCCTCTCGTATATCATTCAATTCACTCATATTACTGTCTATTTCTTAGTTAGTAATAATATTCAGATTATAATTATAAAGGTTTCAGATAATTATAATACAAGTTTTAACGCTTTTAACAAATTTATTTTTATAATTACATATTAGTAGATAGATATATTGTAATATATTCCGCCCATGGCATCATTATATACCACTTTTAATTCATTTATGAAATCAATAACAAAATGGGAAATTTTAGTCTTTCTTTTCATTTTATTGCTTATCTTATGCTTCACTAAAAATGATTTATCTTCAAATATTGAAGGTTTCGAACAAAACGATAAATATAAAATTTATGAGAATGCAAATATTTACGATAGTTTTTATGCCGATATTTACGATGAATTATTCATACAACCCAATAAAATAGAGGCTGAAGTAGACGAGGTACTTAATATCACCGAAGCAACTGAGAAAATCAAAAAGGGTGGTAAAAAAACATTTAAAATGATGGATCTGGGTTGTGGGCCTGGACATCATGTAGATCAATTACAAACAAAAGGCATGAATATTTCTGGCTGCGATAAATCTCCTGCGATGATTCAACGTGCGAAAGATTTATATCCATCATGTAAATTTATGGCTGGAGATTTTATGGACCCGATGTTATTTAGTGAAGATGAATACGACGTATTGACATGTTTCAATTTTACAATATATTACGCAAAAGACAAGCGTGCATTCTTTAAAAATTGCTATCAATGGTTACGTCCTGAAGGATATCTTATTATTCATTTGGTCGATCGTAATCACTTCGATCCAATCGTCCCCGGTGGAAAGCCGCTTTTTCTTGTTTCGCCTCAAAAATACGCCAAAGACCGAATCACGAATTCAGTTGTTAAATTTCGAAGTTTCCAATATAATTCCGATTTTAAAACGCCCGGGGTATCTAAAGAAAAAGATAAATTTAGCGGTGATAAAAATGTTGGTAAATTCATCGAAAAATTTACAGACGATAAAACGGGTAAGGTTCGCGAGAATCACCATACTTATTATATGCCGACAAACCGCGAAATATTAGAAACTGCAAAAGAAGTCGGTTTTACCGTAACAGGACAGGTTGATTTGATTCACATTTTGAATGAATATCAGTATTTATACATACTAAGAAAATCATAATTCATAATATTTTTTTTGTACGATGTTTGAAAAACAACCACATAATTATCACGTTTAATGATATATTTAATAAAGATGAAATCAGTAATGTATTATCATTAATGAAATAACCATGCATAAACCATAAAATATTATTAACCATCAGTAATGCTATTGCTATTAGTGAAAGATCATTCACACTTTTTGTTTTTATAATTTTAAATACCTGCGGTATTTGATATAAACTATTCATAATTACAGCTAAATATGCTACTGCAATACGTATCATTTGTGAAATTTATGTATCTATATTATTATATTATTTTATTCTATTCTATTTGAAATAAAATAATATCGTGATACATGTCAGTAAACAATATCTAAAACGATTTATAATGTATTATGTAATGAAATACATATCCACATATCACCCGTATGTCTATATGGAAAATTCTTTATCATGTGATTAGGGAAACTAACGTATTACCAGCTATAATATCAACTATTATTGTTATATTCGGGTTGTCTTATATGATCTTTCAACACAGCCTACTTATGCAGGCCGATTTAAACGTATATTCAACCGTAGTAGCATTAGGCTGGTATGCTACCCTTGATCGTTTTTTTAAGGCGTCTAATGAGCTTATCGTGGTTTATTTTATCATGTTACCTTCCAAACTTACCGCCGAAAGGTTACTTGTAGAATCTCTTGTAGCCCGTTCTCCATCATCATTACTTCTCATGAAAGAGAATGCTTATGCTTTAAAAAATGCTGCAGTCCGCGCTTTGTTGGCTCTTATTGAAAATAGTTTGAGTGTTATTACACCAATAGTTCTCCTATTTTCAAGAGGAGCTGCTCTAGGTATGAGACTTAATTCAACACATCTTCTTATTGTGTTATCATGTATCACAACGATGTTTTTTATTGGTTCAGCAATTTTGATTTACGATCATCGTAAAAAGGCGATATTATCGAAAAAAGAAACAGAAGTTGACGAACAGGCTCGTTCGTTGATGACTTCTATAGCAACACTCGTAATTAATGGCGGTAGCAGAATATTACCTGATTGGTTAATCAGTCTTAAAAAAGAAGAATCTATTCCAAGCACGAAGCATAATGTTGTGATGGCTCTTATGTATGGGATATTAGAGATAGCTACCACGGGTATTCCTGTGGCTTTGGTATGGTATATTAAAGGAACAGATGAATTTTTATCACTTTACATTATTATACAACCTATGTTCTGGAACACTTGGTATCTCTTCTGGAGTGTAAAGTCTCTTGTAGTGAGCACTGCTCCTTGGAGTCAATATGCAGAATTCATGAAGAGTTCTCAACCATCACTTACCGATTTGCCTGCGCCACTATCCGCCGACAAAATGATGGTAATATTTGAAAAATCGGAACTTGATGAAATTGAACTAATCGGTCCTTCCGGTTGCGGTAAAACTACTCTTATGAGAAATATCATAGCGGATATCTGTAATAAGTTTAAGCTCGGTTACATTCTCTATATTGATCAATTTGCTTGCTTACCATCAGGACTATTAATATATGAATATTACGAATCTGCTTTTACAAAAGAGCAGACCCCAGAAGATTTCGAAGAGAAGCTTTTACGCTACGCAGAAGAGTTGGGCATTTCCAACATAATAAACAAAAATACCTTAAAAACGCCGTTTTCAAATCCATCAGGTGGAGAAAAAAAGCGCATCATATTTCTAAAATATGTCCTTCCGATCCTTACGGGAGCATCAAAAGTGATGATTGCATTTTTAGACGAAGTCTCTGCTGGTCTTGATATTGATTCTTTTGAAAACGTTCGCGTTATGATCGAGGAAATAAAAAAAATGGGGGTTAAGGTCGTATCTATAGATCACCATGAACACACCGGCAAGAATATCTTAAAAGTGGCAGTCTTTAAAAAGGTATATGAAATACCCCAAACTCCTTTGCAAAAGGCTCAAACACCGTTGCAGAAGGCTCATACGCATTTGCAAAATGCTCTATCATTTTGGCAGAAGATCATCGCGAAATTCTTCCCATATGTCTATCATAAAGAGGAAAAAGAAAAGGATCTAGATCTAGAATGTGGTGAGAAATCGACAAGAATTAGCGTATGGGCTCCTGTACTTGGAATGAACGACGAACAATAAACATGAATTAGTTTTATTTCCATACTTTATTATTCCTAGTAATTGAGTTCTGCCGTCAAATATATATTCTTTTTATCATAGATATATTCATATAGTTATATATTCATATTGTACATTTTTGTTTACTATTTATGAATATAGTTTGGTATGATGAATATACCTATTACATTATATTCGTCATTTGTATTATATACCTTATTATTATCGCGACGTTAAAAATAAAATACAGATTCTGGTATTCACAACCATTATCATTACGAGTTTCTCCTTATTGGTGGTGGTCTAATATTTATAATTCAGCGGCTTCGTCGGCTTCGTCGACTTCGTCATATTTGCTTTCCAAACAATATAATCTTTCGAACACATCAACTATATTACCATTTATTCATAACGTTAACCGTAAAAATATTAAGGTATATCATTCCTATGATAACAATAGATTAACTGAAGATAAATTCTCTCGAACATACACAATCGAAACGATTCCGTTTACAGATATTGTCGATCTAATTAACGCAGCTCGATATAATGAAACCGGAAGTTTAATAAGTGAAGTGTCGAGAGATTTTGTGGTTTCTTGTGTGGATTACGAGAGATTTGCATTAACTGTTAATTCTCATACACACGGATTATCTCCTTTTGTTGGTGTATATTACAGAAGGACATACAATAATAACAATAAAAATGGTATCAATATACGTGAGATGGATACGATAGAAGGAGTATCCATACTTCTTCCACGACAAAAAATAGAACACGATATTCTTGGAAAGAATAAGAATAATCGAACCACAACCCCGATCATAACAACCATATATGTTTGTGATCATTATATCTGGAACGATATGTTATTGACAGAGGATCAATCTCTCGAACTACTAGAAACAACTGAATTTTTTCAGAAGTCATTAGAGAAATCCGGAGAAATAACTCTCTATCGTTATTCCAAAATTCCATGGTTTATAATACCATTTACGACAGTGTATACATATGGAATATCTCTCGCATCACTATTGTACGACGAAAATATACGTAATAAAATGAATCATTACAAATATGCACACACAGGTACGATACTTGTAAAGGTAACGAGTGTTAATTTTGACATTTTTTATAGATTCATAGATGAATGTTCGAGAGATTTCAGATGCTCGATTTTAAATCCTATATCGCATATTCAACATCTTGTAGACACCGGATTATATAATATCTATATTCTTGTTGTAAATAAGACATTAGTGATATCTGCATATATATTTGGTCCTTCTTGGGTTAAATCTCTCGAAACGAAGAATACGAATCATAAATATCAGAGTAAAAGACGTAAAATACGTACATACAGCGATCGTATTCATGAGATACATACACGAATATCAGAGACATCTACTGCATTAGTGAAATATCTTCCACCAAAGAAGGTTAATCAATATGATTTATCCGGAAAACGAATACGTACAAGATACGAACACGAAGACGAATCTCTCGAACATACGTCGACGCCGACGACGCAAATAGATATACCGCGCCTTATGTCATCGATTCGCTTAAAACGATCGTGTGATTTGGCCACATTTGTAGGAGGATTTCTCGATGCGTCGAGAGATTTGATGAAATCATTAAATATAAATATTACGTCAAAGAAAAATACTACTTTAATTATTGATACGTTTGCTCATAATTATATGATATTGGACGAGATAAACAAACTAGTAAAGCCGTTATGGATAGACAAGTGGTATTATGTAATGTATAATGCAAATATTCATACAGAAGTATTATGCAAGGACACACTTATCATATGACGCATATGACGCATATGATTGCATATGATTGCATATCATATGCATACAAGTCTCACGATATTATTATTATCTTATTATACATTTCGGCGATATCGCGGACCACCACCGTTCATAAATCCACCGCCACCACGTCCGCCACCTACACCACCAGACCGCGCAAATGTATCAACGACAAAAATAATAAATATACCGATAAAACAATATAATATTAATTCTTCGATTACATGACCAGTTTTTTCGTCCTTCTTCTGCTCCAACATATGAATTATATAATTTAATTTTTCTACGAGTGCGATGTTTGTGCCAGACGTGCCAGAAGATGACGATAATTGGTTTGCCAGATTTTCAGCATATGGAACAAATTGTTCGTAATATTGTTTTGCATAAGTCGATGAAGTATCATTATTATTGCTAAAGGACTTACGAACATCTTTAGGAATACCTAATGGATTTGACTTGCGCCCGTTTTCTCCATATGGCATAGTATATGGCGATGTTCCAGCTTTTGCAGCGATGGAATGAATAGATTCGGGATTTGTTCCGTCCAATAATGTTGCTGAATATGCAGATGACGGATTTAGGGAGTTTAATTGCGTGGTTTTGCGGACGATACTATTGCTAGATATTGTCGATGGAATGGGCCCTGAACCGGCGCCGTTATCTTCGCCGTGAATGACAGAACTCGATGTTGTATTTGTGGCGTATATACCCATTCCTTGAGCCGGATAGGTAGGTAATACAGATGTATAACGACCCGAGTCGTCATCTTCTTCTGGATCGCTATCTTCGCCACCCTTACGATGAATATTCTCAATATAATCTTTAATCTGTTTTACTTTTTGACCGGCTTGTTGAATGACACCATTATTATTACCGTTCTCGTTCATTATTCCTGAGCCGGCACCTACTGCTCCTCCTGCGCCAGATCCAGATATTGAGTTTATAATTCCGCGTTCACCGCCATTCATATTATTATTTTCATCTCTTGGAACCTTTAGGGTTCTATTTTTTTGAATGGTTCCATTATTTCGACGATTTGCATTTTTGGTATTTGTTGATGGCGTATTTCCATTTTCTATAAACTCAGAATAACCTAAAGATGACATATTCTCCTATAAAAAAATGAGATTTTATTTCGATGCTCTTTTACAAAGAATTTCAGTTACTATTGAAAAATATATTAGTTATATATATAAGACGAAATCATGAAATTCAGTAAAGAGTACTCTTTAGGCGCACTTTTAGTGCTTATTGTTATTATGGTTCTCAAGCCCAATTTGCTTGGGTTTCTCTATAATAATATCTTAGGTAAACTTATCTTTGTTGCCGCGGTGGTTTTTATCTCCTTGAAGAATACTGCTGCCGGGTTGTTGGCAGTTGTTTTTGTCGCCGTGATCGCAACGATGAGTGGATACAACGGTTTCGAGGGAATGGAAGACAAGAAGGAGGATACCCCAGCTCCTCCATGCGCTGAAGGAAAGGGCCCTTGCAAGGACGGTAAATGCAAGGACGGCAAAACTGCTTGCTCTGAATCATCGCCAGCTGATTTGGTGAAAGCTGTTGCTGCTGCTACCAGCCAGTAAGCATAAATGAAAATGTACTAAATAAATATTGTAATGTCGTAATGATCATTACAATATTATATAAATTATACAACAAAAGTATATCTATCAATATAGTAGTAAACATCATGGAAACAAACGATGTAAACAAAATGCATAATTATGCGCATTACATATTACGTGGCATATATTACAATTATATTCATTCTGATACAGGTATTGCGATTAGTAAATTTATAATTTTTGTATTATTTGTTACCTTTATTATTTATGCAAAATATGATTATCTTATATGGCTTTTAGCATTTATATGTTTGCTTGAAGTTATCTCGTATTCTAAGTCCGATGCTTCGTCATGGTTGAATATATGGTCAGAACTACGACCGATCGTAATAAAAAGTGATAATAGTAGCGTTAATTTATACGAAGACAACGACGGTAAATCCAAAAATATTGGGGTTGGAAGCATTATCGATAATATAAATAAAATAACCGAAGGATTATCTTTAAATGAGAAGGAGGGATTTTTATTGATTTCTAGAGGTGACGATTCTGGTAAGGATTATCATACACCAAATGATTTTATAAAAGAAGATAGCCAAGATTTTAGTGACAAATATTTTGAAAGTAAAAAATGTAATAATGGCATCGGAAGTATTGTTATGGCTGGAACGAACCAAATGTTAGGTAGTCGCAGAGATGTAAATTTTTCATCAACATATGACTATAAAGGCAAAGTAGAATTGATTCGAAATCAAATATCAAATAGTGACGCTAATGAACGAAATATTAAAGTTATAGGATCATCGGAAACATTTAAACAATATTGTTATAATTACTTTTTAGATTGCGTGTATGATCCTATTACACGAAGCAAGAAATCATTTAATAATGCAGGTCCGGATTTTAGAGGGTTGAAAACTGAAATGTACAACGGTATTAATAATAACATCATGAATCTGGATAATCTTCTTTCCAGATTTAATCAGAATAATTTTAATAGAAATGATGTATCGTTAAATAATTATGTTGTTGGTAATTTGATGAATAATATAACAGAAATTAATGATAAAAGCGACTCTGAGTTTGGTTCCTTTATCGAAGCTGAAAGCAATAAAAATGATGATATGTATCGGGCTAGACGAATGGAAATATATAATACGGTTTACAGCTTTAAACAAAAGTTAAATGAATTGTTTCGTGGCTGGAGAGAAAACGCCCGACGATATAATAATGATATTATGCTAATCAGTATTAGCGATACTGTATTACAGGAATTAAAATATATGGTTAATTATTTACGGATTATTAAAATGACGATGGATATAATTATAAAGGAAAAGGAAATGAATATGTATGAAGATATGAAAAAGGCGTATGATACTCCTGGAGATAAAGGATATATTCCTTATGGATATAAGGTTACTCCGAGTGATAGTATTATTCGTAGAGATGTTACCAATTCTGTATTCACACAAATGTATTTTTCAAACAAAAATATATATGGACTAGATATTAATGATACGATAAATTTACCAGACGAACAGAGATATTTATACGGGATAAGTTATTTTTATAATAATATTCTACACAGATAAAAAATAATTATATACTTAGTATAATAGACTATAACTATAAAATGCAAGAGAGAACAATTTTTATTCTTGTCGCGATGATGGCTGTTGTGCTGATAACTTCTGCATTTGGAGCATATCGTGATGGCGACGACGACAGCAATAGCGATAGCGAAATCAAGAAAAGTAGTAAAGGTCGTAAGATACATCATGATAAACCATCGTCATCATCAAACCAACAAGTCGTGAGTGATGATGGTGATGGCGTAATTGGAGCATCTGGAGCTGGTACATCTCATAAAACCGCAAAAGCATATTTAGACACATCAGGAAGAGCAAATGGACCGTATGTTGATGATGGGGAGAATGCTTATAAAGGTAAAGCTCGCGGTCATGATTTACATAATGACAGCGACAGCGACAGCAGTAGTGACAGCGACAGCGACAGCGACAGCAAAATCGAGAATACTGGCAAGAATGGTAGCAACGGCGGCGGCAATAATCAAGACGATTTTAAACGGAAATTAAAATACATTAAAAAGTCAGTATCAAATCTATTTAAGGATATATTTAGCAAATGGGGTAATCAAGGTAGTGTAATGGCTCCATCTGGAATAGAAGAAATGAATCCAGATGCGATTCCAAGTAACGCAACGGTGGACGGTTTTCGTGTTCGAGAAAAAATGAAAAAACGAGCGATACAAGGAATGAGCAAGATAAAAAACGCGTTTAGAGGAAGAAGAGCAAAGTCATAATAATATTCTCTAATCATATAATAACTAAATTATTATTTATTATATCATAGTAGTTATTCATTTTATTGGTTTTATTGATTATTATGGGTAAACGATCATCGCGGCATAACAGAAAAATCGATATAAAACCACAAACAACTCCATCAGCTCCACAAACAGGTGGAGCCCCAGGATCTATTGCATCATCTCCGCTTATACCGCCATTAAAATTAAAAACAATAACTGATTTATTTTCTACAAAATCAAATGTATTCACACTACAATCACCGGCTGATAATATTATGAACTCAAAAATTCTAACTACTACACATAATTTTTTTCATAATCTCAATACAAGCACATTTTTTGCTGGTTTTGTAATGCTTATATTAAATATTGGTTCCAGATATATAAACCTTGATTTAAACTCATCTACTGAGTCATGGATTAAATATTTAATGAGTAAAGAAGTTCTAGTGTTTGCAGTAAGTTGGATGGGTACGCGAAGTATATATTACGCACTTGTTATTACTGCATGCTTTACAATTATAGTGGATCATTTTATGAATGTCGATAGCAAATACTGTATAATTCCTACAAAATTTAGAACTATGCATAAGATGGCTGAGCAAAAAAGTGGACCTGAAAAACATGTTTCTGATTTAGAAATAAGTAATGCATTACATACTCTAGAAAAAGCGAAAAAAGAGAAGGAAGAGAAGGACCATCTAGCGTTGGTCAAATATCATCATTTGTTTAATGATGATACATTTGAAACTGTAAATGATAAACCAAAATAAAATAAAATGCAAAAATATTTTATCTATTTATTGTTATGTGTTAGATATCATAGAAAGAAAATATAAATAGTATATAATTAGAATAGGTCAAATTATAATTATATACATCATATTTAATTAATAAATACTACAAAATATGGCACTACCACAACCAATTAATAATAATTTTATCATTCCGCCCCCTCCTCCTCCAAATAATAATGTTCCATTATCGATTAATGACCTTGACAGACCATTTATTAAACTAATAAATATACCAGCAAATATAGATAGAGGAATCGATGACTATATTACTGCATTAACAAATTCTTCAAATAATACATTACGACAAATTCAGGTTAGGCAGCCGCCATTATCATCATTTAATAATGCTTCGCCTGGTGCAAATCAAGTAATACAATTCATCAAAAAAGATACAAACACTCCTAAAAAACAGATCATCTTATATGAACATATGTTATATCATAATAATGCTTCTATTGTATCTAATACTCTTCAAGTATTTATTCCAAAATCATACATATACAAAGAAGAAAGAATTAGAACATTTTTATCGACTGTTAATACTACTATAAATCAAAAAATAAAAGGATTATTAACACAATATAACAACGATATCGGTAGTTTATTTTACAAACATACATTATCCTCTAATGGTGATATGAATAATCAAGAACAAAATAAAATGTATAATAGAATGGAATTATGGCACAATAGATACGCACAATATGTATTTTTTAATAATGCAAAATTATATTTTATCGACAATAAAGAACAAGAAGTCCCCAAAGAAGAATTAATTACGTTATATAAAGAAATTGAACGTTTAGAAGATCAGTTAAATCAGACGATTTGGAATACAGCAAACTCGAATCATGAATTAAATTTTTATTATGAACAGATAATATCGCCAGCATTTCAACAAGTTGTTAATACATTAAATATACATAACACAATACATATTATTACATTTGTTAGAGACTCTATATGTATCGATATTGTTAATTATTTATCAACGATTAATTTATTAAATGGTGCTGTTGTAAATTTAACAGATAAATATGATTTTTCTATTATAAAAGTACAAATAAGAAAATACATTCAGAATATACAATATGAACTTAATAAAATAACCGATTATGCCGTACCACCAATAGTACCAGATCCATGGGAAGATACACCAATACTGCAGATCGAAGACAAGATTAAAAATATAATTACTATGTTGAAACGAAATATAGATAGTATAATGAATACAGATTTTAAACATTATTATTATTATTATGATCACTATTTTAATAATCAAATGGATCAGTTTATCTTAGCTCATATCAGAAATCAGGTTTATCCCTTACCTGCGAATAATCGACAAATGAATATTTTTTATAATATTTATGTTGATCTTTTTTATAATTCATTTTCGATAAATATGATAGCTAATAATAATGGCTTTAACTATCCATTTGAAGAATCATCTCTATTATATTTTACAATAGTCAAAATTATGAATAACCTTCATAAACTTATTGAAATGTCTTATGATGTATTTAAACAAATGATGAATTTTGATAGAATAAAAGTTTTAAAACGACTCATCAATTTAAATAATGCAAAATTAGATGACATATGTGAATTAATTATTCAACATGATAAAATAAGAACTGCCGATATTTCACGTATTAAACCGGCAAGAAATGATTATTTATATGGAAAGTATACTGTTGGACCTCCTCCGAATCCATTAGAACGTAAATATGGATTGGTTGATCCACAATTATATCTTAATCTTTGGAATCAACGTTTTGATAATATTATTTCTGGTATAGACAAAATGAAACAAAAAATTGGTAGAAAAATAAATATAAATGATACAGTATTTCGAAATTTAATGTATAATTTAATTATTATAAATACAATAAATGTTTTTGGTTCATTATTTCCACCGGAGAAAAAAATATGGTATTCGAATGATATGTTTAATGTAATAAGTTCAAATTCAATATGGATTAAATTCAATTTGTCTTCTAAAGAAATTTTATACAAACAAGGTATTGAAATTTACAAAAGATTACTTTTTGATCAATTATTCAATCTGGCGATTCAGCCGCAAATTCAAAGATTTGAACTCGATTTTGGGAATGGGAATGTTGAGCCATTTTGTATGTTACAAATCGAAAATGTTGAAAGAGCTGGTAGAAATGATGACTCTAAAAAAGTGAAAAATGCTGCAATTTCGAGTATTACGGTTAATAAAGAAAAACCGGATATAAAAACGATTAGTCAGCGACTTCAAAATACATTAAATTGTAAAGGTAAATACGATCAAATTAACCAAACGTCTAATGAAATAATGCATTTGTTTAATGCAGCATTCAATAATGTATTACCTGGTAACGCTCCACCAGGCCTACCAGCTCTTCCAATTGCACCAGTAGGTATGGGTATGGGTATGGGTATGGGTATGGGTAGGGGTAGGGGTGGTCTACTACCTAGGCCACCTCCTCCTGGCGGATTTCACCCATTTGCTCCTGGTGGCCTACATCATATCCCTCCTCCTCCTCCAATATTTTTTCCTCGTCCTCCTCCTCCTCCTCCTCCAGCTCCCGCAGCTGCTCCGGTTGCACCTGTTGGTCCTCCTCCAGCTCCAGGTGCTCCAGGTGGTGGACCACCTCATATTCCACCACCACCTCCGATATTTTTCCCACCACCGCCCGGAGGGGGTCTTCCTCCTGGTCCTCCAGGTGGTGGTCTTCCTCCTCCAGCTCCAGGTGCTCCCGGCGGTGGACCACATCATATTCCGCCGCCACCTCCTATATTTCCACCCGCTCCCCCACCCCCCGGAGGTGGTCTTCCTCCAGCCCCAGGTGCTCCTCCAGTTGGCCCTGCTGGGCCTGGAATGCCTCCTGCACCTGGAATGCCTCCTGCACCTGGAATGCCTCCTGCTATTCCACCTCCACCTCATATAATCCCTGCTGTGGCACCTGGAGGCGGTCCTCCTCCACCCCCCGGAGCAGGAGCAGCGGTAGCAGCGGCGGCGGTGCCACCCCCAGTAATACCTCCTCCCCCGGGACCTGGGGCTGGAGGCCCACCTCCA
>Ga0114966_10000120_pt1 | contig 71649 bp, 56 predicted proteins | sample M_130207_XF_Meta_FD_87029 | JGI IMG/M metagenome (GOLD analysis project Ga0114966, IMG submission 87029) | Freshwater microbial communities from Lake Montjoie, Canada to study carbon cycling - M_130207_XF_MetaG | ecosystem: Environmental > Aquatic > Freshwater > Lake | place: Lake Montjoie...
AGGCGGTCCCGTTCCGCTCCGGTTCGCTCCGCTCACCTCCGCGAAACGGGACCGCCTCCCGAAATCCCAATGTGACATTTCTAAGTGGGCCAACCCTGTGACATTTCTATCTTGGTCCGACAGTGTTTGAAGTCGTCTTGACCGGGTTGGGGGACCGGCATAAGTTCCCGCCCTCCCCCTGTCCCAGATTCCTGTCTTTGGGTTCATCCCACTCGTCATTCCGTGCTGCGCGAAGGATCGCGTGAACGGGTGGCGTCTCGTTTTGCCGTCTCGTTGGATGCTGACCTGCGCGGATCGTGCGCGACCGTGCCGCGAAAGGAGTCGTTGGTCATGCCTGCGCTACACACTCTCAATCGGTACTCGTTTCTGCGGTGGTTGCTCGTCGTTGTCTGCGTTTCGTTTCCGCTCGCACTGTTAGCGCGAGATCCGAAGACGAAGGCCAAACCGGCGGTAAGTCCGCCCGTGTTTGCCAGCGATGACGACGAGGCTGACGAAGAAGCCACGCGCTTCGCGACCAAGATTGCGACGCCGCTGATCGGCGATCTCACCAGCTTCGCGGGCCTCGAAGCGGTCACGCTGGAGGGCGTCGGGTTGGTTGTCGGTCTGAACGGGACCGGCGGCGATCCGGCTCCGTCCGCGTTTCGCACCGCGCTGATGGAAGACCTCAAGAAGAACGGACTCGCCAATCCGAACGCGATCTTGCAACGGCCCGACACGGCACTGGTCCTCGTCCGTGCGAAGCTTCCTCCGCTGCTCAGCAAAGGAGAGAAAATTGATGTCGAAGTGCGCGTCCCCGATAGCGCGCAGGCGTCGAGCATCGCGGGCGGCTGGCTGATGGAGGTCTATCTGACCGAACAAGCCTTCGTTCCGGGACGCGGCGTTCTGAAGGGCCATGCCTATGCGAAGGCCGAAGGAGCGATTCTGACTTCCGGGATCGGCAGCGACGCCGCGAACAATCCCGCGCTGCTCAAGCAGGGGCGAGTCCTCGGCGGGGCCACGGTCCTCAAGGAACGCGATCTCTCGCTCTATCTGCGCAACGACTACCGCAGCATCCGTAACGCAACGCGTGTCGCCGAGTCCATCGGGCAACGATTCCACGACTTCGATAAGCAGGGAATCAAGAAGGCGATGGCCGAAGCGAAGACCGATCAAAAGATCGAGTTGTCCGTCCATCCAAAGTACAAGAACAACTACCCGCGCTACCTCCAAGTGATCCGGCACATGGCCTTCAAGGAGGACAGCGTCGCGATGCGTGTGAGAATGCAGAAGCTGAAGCAGGAGCTGTTTGAACCCGACATGGCTGATGAAGTCGCTCTGCAACTGGAAGCGATCGGCGGTGAAGCTGTCCCGATTTTGAAGCAGGGGCTGACCTCGCCGCTGATCGAAGTCCGGTTCCATTCGGCGATCGCGCTCGCCTATCTGGGCAACACCGAAGGCTTGCCCGTGTTGATCGAGGCGGCGCGCACGGAGCGAGCCTTCCGTGTGTTTGCTCTCGCCGCGATCTCCACTGTGGAAGATGCCGAAGCACATCTCGGGCTGCGCGAACTCATGAATGACTCGACGCCCGAGACGCGCTACGGCGCATTCCGCGCCCTATGGACACTCGACCCCAAAGACCCCTTCATTCGCGGCGTCACGCTCGGATTGCCCGAGAACGTCGAAGCGAAGAAGAACCGGAATCTGGGCGATTACAAACTGCACGTCCTGCAAACGACGGGCGAACCGATGGTCCACGCGACGCTGCGGACGCGGCCCGAGATCGTGATCTTCGGTGTCGATCAGCAGTTCCTCGCCCCGCTATATCTCACCGCCGGTCGTCACGTCATGGTGACGGCGCAACCGGGATCAGCGACCGTCTCACTGGCTCGGTTTGAAGTCGGCAAGCCCGATGAACGGCGCGAGGTCTCAGCCCGCGTGGCCGATGTGATTCGCGCGGCTGACGAATTGGGTGCGACCTACCCTGACATCGTGCAGATGCTGGCCGACGCTTCGAAACAGAAGAACCTGCCGACGCGACTGGCTGCGAATGAACTCCCCGAAGGTGGCCGCATCTACTACCGCCCGAACAGCGACCCGACCAAGCCGGGCAGCAAGAAGGGAACGAAAGTCGGCAAGGACAACTACATGCCAAACCTGTTCCCCGAACAGAACGAACCGGATGACGTGGCCGCGCGCAAGGCGAAGGAGAAGAAGGAGGGAGACGGCTCGGCCAACATGGCCAACGTGCCGTCGAAGTCTGCTTCCGCAAGCAACGATGAACCACCCGCTCAAACCGACGAACCCAACGCGCGGAAGGCCGTTCCCGTGAAGCCCACAACGAAGAAGGACGAAGCCAAGCCGAAGCGAAGCCTGCCGTGGTTTGGTGGATCGAAGAAGTGATGGCTCTCGGAAGGAAGATATTGATCAACCCCGTTCAGAAGTCTCATTGTCTGTCGATTTGAATCCCCTCGCACGCTACTCGCTCAAAGAAGAAAAGGGCTTTCGCCCCAGAGTCACTGTTCCATGCTCAAGTCCCTCGAACTGTTCGGCTTTAAGAGCTTCGCCGATCGCACTCGGTTCGACTTCTCGACGGGCATCACCAGCGTCGTCGGGCCGAACGGCAGTGGGAAGAGCAACGTCGTCGACGCGATGAAGTGGATTTTGGGCGATCAATCGGCCAAGAGCCTGCGCGGCAAAGAGATGACCGACGTCATCTTCAACGGCTCGGCCAGTCGCAAGCCGAGTGCCTACGCCGAGGCGACGATCACGTTCGACAACGCTTCAGGTTGGCTGCCGTCTGACGCGCAAGAGGTCCAGGTCGGTCGCCGCATCTGGCGCAATGGCGACGCCGAGTATCTGCTCAACCGCGCAACGGCCCGACTGAAAGACATCAAAGACCTGTTCATGGGGACTGGCGCGGGAACTTCCGCGTACAGCATCATCGAACAAGGTCGAGTCGATCAGATTCTCCAGGCCAACCCGACCAGTCGCCGCGCCGTGTTTGAAGAGGCGGCCGGGATCAGTCGTTTCAAAGCGCGCAAGATCGAGGCGCAGCGGAAGCTCGAACGAGTCGGTCAGAATCTCGAACGACTGACCGACATCGTCGATGAAGTCGAAGCGCAGTTGAACTCGACTCGCAGCCAAGCCGCCAAAGCGGCCAAGTACCGCGAAGTTTCCGTCGGACTGAAACAGTGGTGGCACGGTCTCGCGGCCGACGACTTCCGCTTCTTCACGGCCGAACTCGATGTGATCGAGACCGGATTGGCCGCGTCAACCGGGCGCATGGACACCCTGACCGAACATCAGCGACAGCTCGAAGTGCGCGAAGCAGCCTTCGATGCAGACCTGTCGAAACTTGACGACACGCTGCGTGAAGTCGATCGTCGCAGTGCGAGCGGGCGCGAAGCGATCGCCGGACACGAGACCACGATTCAGCATCAGACGGCGCGGCTGATTGAGATCGAGACGGAACTGACGCGCCTGCAGAAGCAGGAATTGGTCCTCAGTCACCGTGTGCGCGAGACACACGGTGAGATTGCGTTCCAACAGAGCCGACTCGCCGAGTCGGAACGCGATCATGCCGAGAACCGACACCGCATCTCGGCTCACGATGGTCAGCATCAGCACGCGATGCAGGCGCTCACTGCGCGGCGTGAGCAGCAGGATCGGGATCGCACGCGACGACTCGAATTGACCAAGTCGGTTTCGGTGACATCCAGCGCGGTGGCCACATTGCGCGCGGCGCTGTCGGCGGTGCAGGCGTCTCAGACGAAGGCTCAGTCGCAACTCGATCAACTCGATGGAACGCTCGCCGAGCGGGAGATGGAGCGCGACAAGAGCCTCTCGCGCGTGGATGAAGCAGTACAGACTCAAGCTGCCGCACAGGCCATGCTCCGCGCGACGCAATCGAAGCGAGTGTCACTGCTGGGCGAACAGGATCACGCGAAACAGCGACTCGCCGAACAACGCGAACAGCGCAGTGCGGCCCTCGCGCGGAAGAGTCTGCTCGAAGACCTCGAGCTGCGGCAGGAGGGACTCGGGATCGGCGTGAAGGACATTCTCAACCGAGCACGTTCTTCGCCGCATCCGCCGTGGAACTCGGTCGTCGGCAGCGTCGCCGATTTGCTCGACGTGGACCTCGAACACGCGGCGTTGCTCGAGGTGGCGCTCGGCCCTCGCGCACAGCTGATCGTGCTGCGCGAGTACCAGGCGCTGCTCGACTACTTGAATCAAGGGACCGTGCTGCTGACGAACCGCGTCGGTTTCATTGCCATTCCTGATCGCGCCGCCAGCCAGCCGATGCCCGACGTGCGGCAGCAGTCGCGCTTCGTCCATCTGCAACTCGACCCGAACACGCTGCCCGACTTGTCACGCGAGCCGGGAGTCGTGATGCGCGCGGATGCGCTCGTCCTGTCCGATCGCGGCACGACGGGTCTTGCCGCCGCCGTCCTTGCCGACACTTGGATCGTCCGCACGATGGACGACGCTGTGCGGTTGGCTACGGGGTGTCGTAGCACGGACGCCTCATCCGTGCGGATCGCGTTGATGATGTGCCGCGAGCGGGCGAACTTGGCCGAACGGACGCAGGCGTCCGTTCTACGAGCCTCCGCTTCGTCACGCTGCAAGGTGAGTTGCTCGAAGCGAACGGCACGCTGTACGTCGGGACGATTCGGAGCGAGACCGCGTTGTTGTCGCGGCGCAGTGAGTTGCGCCGGATCAAGAACGATCTCACGCTGCTCGACCGCGACATTCAGGCGGAAGAGTCGGCATTGCACTCGGTCTATCAATCGCTGACGGGAGCCGACTCAGAGCTGGAAGCGGTCGCAGCGGAGTTGGACTACGCCAACCAACGGTTCGCCGATTTGAAGGCGGACCTCGCGGCACAGGACCAAACACTGGATCGGCTCCGTCGTGAACGGCTGTCGCTGACCGAGCAGCTTCGCGCGGGCGACGAGGAGTTCGCGCAACGGCAACTCGAACTGAACGGCGCACAAGACCAAGCCGCAGCGACCGAGCAGGAGCTGCATCACCTGGAAGCGAGCCTCGCCGCGTCGGCCGAAGAGTTACTCGCCACCGAGCAACAGTACCAGCAGCTCGAACAACAGAAGGCCGCGAAACAACTCGATCTCGTGAAGCAGGCCGAGCAGTTGGAGTCGCTCCGTGCGACCGTTCATCGTCTGGGCGATGAGCTTCAACAACGGTTGGCTCAGCACGACGAGGCCGATCGCCGCTGCATCGCCTGCATTGCCAAACGGCAACAATTGACGCTGCACATCCTCAACACCCGGGCCACGCGCGACGAGCAGTTGCTGGTGGCTGAACACGTCGCCAATGAAGCCTTCGCGTTGCACGCGGCCAAGCTGGCGCTGCGTGTCGAGCGGAGCCAACTCGTCGAACAGGAACTCGATCTGCGCAAGGAACGGCGCGAACTGGCCGAGCGTCGCCACACCGATGAGATTCGGGTGCGCGACATGAAGCACGCCCTGACGACGCTCGATGAACGGCTCGACGAGGAGTACCAACTCAAACTGGCCGATGTCGTCACATCGGGGGCGTCGGCGTATCGGCTGCTGCTGGAAGAACGCGGGTCGAAGGTTGATCAGCACGTGGTCAAGTATCTGGCTGATCGGACGGATGAGTCCGACCCGACGGATGCCAAGTCTGCAGAGGCAGAGGCAGCCGTAGGACCGGTGGCATCACAAACCGCGCTCCGCAACTCTCAACCCTCCTTCCCCGACCTCCGCCCGGAACTCGAAGCCCGCGTCAATCGGCTGCGCAAGCAGCTCAAGCTGATGGGCAACGTCAACACCGACAGCCTGCGTGATCTTGAGATGTTGGAGAACCGGTTCGAGCAACTGTCGGCGCAGTTGCAGGACCTCGTCGAAGCGAAGAGCACGCTCGAAGACATCATTCGCAAGATCAACCTCGAATCGCGTCGCCTGTTCGCGGAGACCTTCGAGACGATCCGCACGAACTTTCAGCAGCTCTTCCGCCAGGTCTTCGGCGGCGGTGAGGGAGACATCGTGTTGGAAGACCCGAACGATGTCCTCGACTGCGGCATCGACATCGCCGCCCGTCCGCCGGGCAAGGAACTGCGGAGCATTTCACTCTTGAGCGGCGGCGAAAAAACGATGACGGCCATCGCCCTCATCATGGCCATCTTCCAAAGCAAGCCGAGTCCGTTCTGCATCCTCGACGAGGTCGATGCGGCTCTCGACGAAGCCAACGTCGAGCGGTTCACCGCCGTCGTGAAAGCCTTCCAGCAATCGACGCAGTTCATCGTCATCACGCACCACAAACGGACGATGACGGTCGCCGATGTTCTGTACGGTGTCACGATGGAAGAATCGGGCGTCTCGAAACGGATGAGCGTCCGGTTTGAAGATGTCTCCGACGATGGCCACATCCGGACGTCGAGCCAGCCTGTCGCAGCGTAAACCAATCGAACGGATGTCGGCGGAACAATCGTCACGATTCGAATACGCCGTTAGCGAGCAGAGTCCGCTTGGCGTTCGCGGGCTGCGGGCGTCGCGCCAATGCCGCACCACGCACGTTTCCGAGCTATCGTTTCCGCCGAGCGTAAAGGGACAATCGGAGATCATCCCCCCGTTTCAGTTTTGAAGGGCTTGTCGTTTGTCTTGCTCGAGACAAGGAGATTGCTGGTATGGCCACGGCCATGATGACACGCTCTGACACCAACGAAACAGAAGTTCTCGACCCATCAAAAGAGACGCGCGTCCACTTGCTGTGGAAGATCGGTCAGTTGCAGATGCTGCCGTCGCTGGCACTCAAAGCGCTGGACATGGTCAAGCGACCCGACTGCTCGATCCGGCAGTTCTCGGCCCTCATCAAACGCGACATGACGCTGGCGACCGACATGCTGAAAATGGCCAACAGCATGGTCTACTCGCGTGGTCTGCCGACCCCAAGTTTGACACGTGCAGTGTCGAGACTGGGGTTGGACCAGTGTAAGAATCTCATCATTGCTTCCAGCGCTAATAGTCTGATGTTGCAACTGACGATGACGGAGACTTGGATTCGGGAGGCACTCTGGCGACACGGGTTCCTGACAGCAAAGATCGCCAGCGGATTAAACCAGGAATTGAACTTGGGCTTCCAAGGGGAAGAGTTCACCGCAGGTTTGATTCACGACATCGGTCGCATCCTGATGGCGGTGCTGGACCCCGCCGATTTCACCAAGTCCGACAAGCTGGACTGCAATGAAGGGGGCGAGGCCAAACAGCAGGAGTTGCTCCAGCGTGAACAGGATCTGTTCGGAACGACGCACTGTAGTCTGGGTGGCTGGTTCGTCGAGTACAACGGCTTGCCGCAGTCGCTCGCCGATGCCGTACGGTTCCATCACACGTACTCAGATGAGATGACTGATCGCCCGCTCGTGGCACTCACCGCAGTCGCCGATCACATGGCAAACCACATGCAGATGACGAAGAGCACTGGCGGATACGACCCAGAGCTCAACCCAGCTCTCGACTACCTCGCCACCTCACACAGCAAACGTGACATGTTGATCAAGTTGATGCCCAAGGTCATGGCGGAAGCGGTTAGCTTTTCGATCTGAATGCTCGTGTGCGCCCGTTCACGAAGCGGGCTTGTTGTTCCCTTCGCACCACAGTCGGACTCGGTCGAGGTACAGGTAGACAACCGGCGTGGTGTAGAGCGTCAGCATCTGGCTGAAGATCAGGCCGCCGACGATGGCGATGCCGAGCGGTTGTCTCAGTTCGGCTCCCTCGCCCATGCCGAGTGCCAGCGGGAGGCCACCGAGCAGCGCGGCAAGCGTCGTCATCGTGATCGGCCGGAATCGCAAGAGGCAGGCTTGGAAGATCGCCTCTTCGGGGGAGAGGCCTTCGCGGCGTTCGGCTTCCAACGCGAAGTCGATCATCATGATCGCGTTCTTTTTGACGATGCCGATCAACAGCAGGATGCCGATCAACGCCATCACGTTTAGCTCGATGCGACAGACAAGCAGCGCGAGCAACGCACCGACTCCCGCCGACGGCAGCGTCGAGAGGATCGTCAGCGGGTGGATGTAGCTTTCGTACAAGATGCCGAGCACGATGTAGACCGCGACGAGGGCCGCCAGAATCAGCAGTGGCTGTGTGCGGAGCGAGTCTTGAAATGCTTGCGCCGTCCCTTGGAACTTGCCCTGAATGCTTTGCGGCAGACCCAACTCGCGCGCGGCCTGTTCGACCTTCGGCACGACCTCGCCGAGCGACGTGCCCAGCGCGAGATTGAACGAGATCGTCACCGACGGGAACTGTCCCGAGTGATTGGCCGTCAGCGCGGTGTTGGTCGCGGTCTGACGGAACAGCGTCGTGAGCGGCACTTGCGCGTCGTTGCGGCCCTTCACGAAGATGTGCCGGATCGCCTCGGGCGTTTGCGAGAACTCCGGCTCGACCTGCATCACCACGCGGTACTGATTGAGCGACTTGTACATCGTCGTGACCGGTCGCTGGCCGAAGGCGTCGTAGAGCGTGTTGTCGATGGTGGCGATGCTGATCCCCAGCCGAGCGGCCGTGTCGCGGTCGAGGTTCAGCCGCGTCTGCAAGCCGCGCGTCTGCTGGTCGGAGTTCACATCGACCAGCCCCGGCAACGTGCGCATGGCTGTCAGCAGTTTGACACTCCATTGAGTCAGCTCGCTCAAGCTGTCGCCGCGCAGCGTGTACTGGTACTGAGCGCTGGAGGAACGCCCGCCGATCCGCAGGTCTTGCGTAGACTGCATCACGAGGCTGGCACCCGGCAGCTTCGAGGTCTTGCTGCGGATGCGGGCGATCACTTCATCGGCCCTCAGCTTCCGTTCCCTCAGCGGCTTCAGCGAGACAAACATGCGGGCTGAGTTCGACGCACCGCCAGCACTCGTCTGCCCACCGATGAACGAGATCATGCTCTCCACGGCCGGGTCATCTTTGACGACGACCGTGAACTGTTCCAGCAACCGCGACATCGACTGGAACGACGTGTCCTGATCGGCTTGCAGACTGCCGGTCAGCCGCCCGGTGTCCTGCTGCGGGAAGAAACCTTTCGGCACGATCACGTACAGATAACCCGTGAGGCCAATCGTCGAGAGGGTGACGAATAGTGTGAGCCGTTGGTGAAGCAGTACGCGCCGTAGCGTCACCTCGTACAGATGCAGGACGCGCCCGAAGAGCCATTCGCTGGCGAGGAACAGGCGACCTTTCTCGCCTCTCGACAGTCCAGCCGGCGGAGCGTCTGGACTACTGTAGTCCCGTCGCTCCGCCGACGGGACGCGGTGCTTCGCGTGCGGTTTCAGCAGCACCGCACACATCATCGGCGTCGCGGTGAGCGACACGAGCAGCGACAGCCCGATCGCCACCGACAGTGTGACGGCGAACTCTTGAAACAGTCGCCCGACGATCCCGCCCATCAGCAGGATCGGGATGAAGACCGCGACGAGCGAGACGCTGATCGACAGCACCGTGAAGCCGATCTCGCGCGCTCCGAGCAGCGACGCTTCCAGCGGCGACAGGCCCGCTTCGAGATGTCGCATGATGTTCTCGATCACGACGATGGCGTCGTCCACGACGAAGCCGGTCGCGATGGTCAGTGCCATCAGCGACAAGTTGTCGAGGCTGTATCCCGCCAGATACATCGCGCCGAATGTCCCGATCAACGAGACCGGGACCGCCACGCTGGGGATGAACGTCGCGCGGAGGTCTCGCAGAAACACGAAGACGACGAGGATCACGAGAGCCACCGAGATCAGCAGCGTGAACTGAATCTCATACAGCGACGCGCGAATGGTTCCCGTCCGGTCCATCGCCACTTTCAGCTCCATTGCGGCGGGGATTTGCGCGTCGAGTTGAGGCAACAGCGAACGGATATGATCGACGGTCGCGATGATGTTCGCACCGGGTTGTCGTGAGACGACGACCGTGATGGCAGGCTGGCCGTTAAAGAGTCCGAACGTCCGAATGTCTTCCACCGAGTCCGTCACCGTCGCGATGTCCTTCAACCGAATGGCGGCTCCCTTGCGGTAGCTGACGATGAGCGACTCGTACTCGGGTGCCGTCAGCAGTTGGTCAGTCGCGGTGATCGACCACGACTGAGACTCATCGCTGATCTGGCCTTTCGGGCGATTGGCGTTCGCCGCGCCGAGCGTCGCGCGGATGTCTTCGAGTCCGATCCCGAAATGATTCAGCACCGTCGGATTCAGATCGACTCGCACCGCCGGGGGCGAGCCACCGCCGACGGAGACTTGCCCCACGCCCGGCACTTGAGCCAGCCGCTGTTGCAGGATCGTCGCGGCCGCGTCGTACATCTGCCGCTTGGTGTGAATGGGCGAGGTCAGCGCGAGGATCATGATCGGCGAGTCGGCCGGGTTGACCTTGCGATACGACGGGTTGTTCGGCAAGTTCGCGGGAAGCTGGCCTCGCGCCGAATTGATCGCTGCCTGCACATCCCGCGCGGCCGCGTTGATGTCGCGATCGAGGTCAAACTGCATCGTGATCGAGGTCGAACCGAGCGAGCTGGATGAGGTCATCTCGGCGATCCCCGCGATCCGACCGAACTGCCGTTCGAGCGGCGTCGCCACGGCCGAAGCCATCGTTTCGGGACTTGCCCCCGGCAGATTGGCACTCACTTGGATCGTCGGGAAATCGACCTGCGGCAGCGGCGACACGGGCAACAACCCGTAACCAAGCGCCCCCGCCAACGTGATCGCCACGACGAGCAACGTCGTCCCAACCGGTCGATGAATGAAGGGGGTGGAGAGGCTCATTTCTCCACCCCTGCGGACTCACCTGGTTCTGCCGCTGCATGCGAGCGGCCAACCACCGACATCCCCAGCCGCGCCCCAATTCGATCAAACCACAGATAGATCACCGGCGTCGTGTAGAGCGTCAGTAACTGGCTGAAGATCAAGCCGCCGATGATCGTGATGCCGAGCGGGCGGCGGAGTTCCGAGCCGACTCCCGTACCGATTGCGAGCGGTACGGCACCGAGCAGCGCGGCCATCGTGGTCATCATGATTGGTCGGAAACGGAGCAGGCAGGCCGCGAAGATCGCTTCGCGCGGGGACTGGCCCTGACGGCGCTGAGCCTCCAGCGCGAAGTCGATCATCATGATCGCGTTCTTCTTGACGATGCCAATCAACAGGATGATGCCGATCAGCGCGATGACGCTCAGATCGTGACGACAGAGGAGTAACGCCACCAGCGCACCGACGCCCGCCGACGGCAACGTCGACAGGATCGTGATCGGGTGGATGTAGCTCTCGTACAGCACGCCCAACACGATGTAGACCGTGACGAGTGCGGCGAGAATGAGCCACGGCGTGTTCTTCAACGAGGCTTGAAACGCAGCGGCTGTCCCTTGGAAGCTGCCGACGAGACTGGGAGGCAGGTCCAGCTCGGCCTTCGCACGCGAGATCGCTTCGACCGCCTCACCCAACGACACGCCCAACGCCAAGTTGAACGAGACCGTCACGACAGGAAATTGACCCTGATGATTGATCGTGAGCGGGGCCGTCGTTTCCTCGACCCGCGCGAAGCTGCTGAGCGGGACCATGCCGCCGCCGGGAGGACGAATGTGAATGGCATTCAGATCGCGCAGGTCGTTCTTGAAGTCGGGCTTCACTTCGAGAATCAGTCGGTACTGGTTCAACTGCGTAAACATGATCGAGACCTGCCGCTGCCCGAAGGCGTCATACAATGCGTCGTCAATCATCTGCGGCGTGATCCCGAGTCGTGATGCCGTGTCGCGGTCGATGACGACGCGCGCCTGAAGGCCATCGTTCTGCTGGTCACTCGCCACGTCGCGCAGTTCGGGGAGCGACTGAAGTTTGCTCACGAACTTCGGTCCCCATTCGTTGAGTTCCTGCCCGTTCGGGTCTTCCAAGCTGTACTGGTACTGCGTCCGACTGACGCGCGTTTCGACCGTCAGATCTTGAACCGGTTGCAGGAACAGTGTGATTCCGGAGACAGACTCCAGCCGCCGTTGCAACCGTCGGATGATGTCGGTCGCGGGGACGTGGTGTCGCTCTTCGAGGGACTTCAGATTGATGAGAATTCGTCCGCTGTTGAGCGTCGTGTTGGTGCCGTCGATCCCGATGAAGCTCGACAAACTGGCCACGTCCGGATCAGTCAGGATCGCGCGGTTCAGTTCCAACTGGCGAGCGGCCATCGCTTCGAACGAGATGCTTTGCGGCGCTTCCGAAATGCCCAAGATCACGCCCGTATCCTGCACCGGAAAGAAGCCTTTGGGGACGAGCAAGTAGAGTTCGACGGTCGCTGCCAGCGTCACTGCCGAGATGACCATCGTCAACGTTTGATGCCGCAGCACGACCGTCAGCGTTTGTCCGTAGAACCAGATCACGGCATCGAACGCCGCCTCCGACGAGCGGTACATCCAGCCATGTTCTTCCGGCCGCGTGTGCTTGAGCAGCTTCGCACACATCATCGGCGTGAGTGTCAGTGAGACGACCGCCGAGACGAGAATCGCCACGCTGAGAGTGACTGCGAACTCACGAAACAACCGGCCGACGATGTCTCCCATGAACAGCAGCGGGATCAGCACGGCAATGAGCGACACGCTCAGCGAGACAATGGTGAAGCCGATCTGCTCGGCCCCTTTCAGTGATGCGGCGAGCGGCGATTCCCCCGCTTCGATGTACCGCATGATGTTCTCGATCATCACGATCGCATCGTCCACGACGAAGCCGGTCGAGATCGTCAGAGCCATCAGCGTCAGGTTGTTCAGGCTGTAGCCGAGAAGGTGCATGACCGCGAACGTCCCGACGAGTGACAGCGGGACCGCGACGCTCGGGATCACTGTCGCCGGGATGTTTCTCAGAAACAGAAAGATCACAAGAACGACGAGGCCGATGGTCATGAGCAACTCACGCTGCACGTCTTCGACCGACGCACGGATCGTCACGGTGCGATCGGTCAGCACCGTGATCGAGACCGACGCCGGGAGCGAGTCCTTCAACTGTGGCAGCAGCGCCTGTACGCGGTCCACGACCTCAATGATGTTCGCGCCGGGTTGCCGCTGAATGTTGAGGATCACGGCGGGAGTCTCGTTCCTCCACGCGGCCTGTCGCTGGTTCTCGGCCCCGTCGATCACATCGGCTACGTCGGACAGTTGGACGGGAGCACCGTTGCGATAGGCGACGATCAACCGGCGGTATTGTTCGCTGGTGAGGACCTGATCGTTGGCACTGATCGTGTACGCCTGCCGCGTCCCGTCGAAGCTCCCCTTGGCCTGATTGACGTTGGCTTGCACGAGGGCCGTCCGCAGGTCTTCCATGTTCAGACCGAGCGTCGAGAGCGAAGTCGGATTGGCTTGAATGCGGATCGCGGGCTTCTGGCCTCCGCTAATGCTCACCATCCCGACGCCGGACAACTGCGAGATTTTCTGAGCCAGCCGCGTGTCGGCCAAGTCTTCGACCTTCGTCAGCGGCAGCGTGTCGGACGACAGGGCCAGCGTGAGGATCGGGGCATCGGCGGGATTGGTCTTCGTGTAGATCGGCGGGTTCGGAAGATCGCGCGGCAGGAAGCTCGACGCCACGTTGATCGCCGCCTGCACCTGCTGCGCGGCGACATCAATGCTCAACTCCAACTCGAACCGCAGCGTGACGACCGAACAACCTTCCGAACTGGTCGATGTCATCTGCGTCAGACCGGGGACCTGACCGAACTGCCTTTCGAGCGGAGCCGTGACCGACGACGCCATCACATCGGGACCGGCCCCCGGATAGAACGTCACCACTTGAATCGTCGGGTAATCGACCTGCGGCAATGCGGAGACCGGCAACTGCTGATAACCGACCATCCCGACCAACAAGATCGCCACCATGAACAACACGGTCGCCACAGGTCGCAGGATAAATGGTCGAGACAGGTTCATCGGGTTGGGTTCTTCGTCATCGAGCGTCAGCTCGTCCATTGTTTCCGAGCGGGGGACGTGAGTCCCCTGGCTCTTCGCCTTGGGTGTCAGTCCGACCCTAATTCGACAGCCACAATCGAGTACATCGAGTCATCAAAACACCTCTGCCGGTCTTCCCCGTGCCCTCCCGTGTTCCCTGTGATTACTTCCGTTCCCGTCAGAGACAACCACGGGGAACACGGGAGGGCACGGGGAAGAGTGTTCGGTGTCGCGCATCTGCTTCACTATCCAAACAAGCTGAAGGGGCCAGTTTTAACACCGGCAATGACCACCACGGCGAAGAGCTAGGGGACTTACGTCGCCCGCTCAGAAGAATAGATGCGGGCTAATGCCCAAGAGTCTCGCTGGCTTTGGGAGGCGAGTTTCCCTTACCTCTTTCCGGTTTCTTGTCTTTCAACGACGTGTCACGCAGCGACACTTTTGCTCCCGGTTGCAGCTTGTCGATTCCTTCCGTGACGACCGCTTCACCCGGTTCCAAGCCACTGGTGATCGAGGTCTCGATCCCTTCCGAGGGACCGATGACGACGCTGCGTAGCTCGACCGTTTCATCCGCTTGAACGACGTAGACGAATGGCGACGCCGGGCCGCGTTGGACGGCGGCTGACGGAACGACGAGGACGCTCGGTCGCGTCTCGACGAGCAGCCGCGCGTTGACGAATTGGTTAGGAAACAGCAGCCCGTCTTCATTCGCGAAGACCGCTTTGAGGCGGACCGTTCCGGTCTGAGGATCGACTTGGTTGTCGATGGCGGCCAACGTGCCGCTCGCCAACTTCAGCTTGAAGTCGCGGTCGTAGGCATCGACCTCCAGCACGCGACCCTCGCGCGATTGAAGCTGCACGCGTGCGATGTCGTCTTGTGGGATCGTGAAGACGACCGCGATCGGTTGAAGTTGTGTGATGACCGCCAGTCCAGTCGCTTCATTGGCGCGAACGATGTTCCCTTCATCAACCAGCCTCAGCCCGATCCGTCCGCTGATCGGAGCTTCGATTCGGCAGTACGAGAGCTGCAGCTTGGCGTTCGCGACGAGAGCCTGATCGACTCGCAACGCTCCTTCCGCCTGCTGGACCAGCGCGACTTGATCGTCCACCTGCTGCTGAGCGATCGTCTTGGACGAGAGCAAATCCTTGTAGCGGGTCAGCGTGAGGTTCACCGATTTCAAGGCGGCTTCGTCGCGAGCCAGTTGCGCTTCGGCCTGTTCGCGTTGGACTTCAAACGCGCGGGGATCGATCTCCGCCAGCAAATCTCCCTCGCGCACCATCTGCCCTTCGACGAACGCGATCTTGGTCAACTCCCCCTCGACGCGACTTCTCACCGTCACCGTCTTAAAGGGAGTCGCCGTGCCGAGACCATTTAAATAGAGGTGCAGGTCGCGCTGTCGCACCGCTGCCGTGACAACGGGAACGACGCGCGCGACGGGCTTCGTCGGCGCGGGAGCTTTGAACGCCAGGTAAGGCTCAACCGTCGGCCACCACAACATCCGGTAGTACCAACCCGCCGTTACGAGGGCACCAAACAACAGCCATCCGAACACGGACCAGATCGCACCCGATCGCACTTCGCCGCGAACCTCGGCCTGCGCCACCGGCACTGGACCGGGGCTGATCTTTGGGGGAACAGTGGGACTGGAAGAACTCATCGGAAGGAAAGCTCAAGGTGGGAGAGTCGGCAAGATTGAACGAACTGCGGGTCTCAGTTTGTCGTTCGCGACACCCGCTCGCAACGTGGCCGAGTCGCGACTGAGGAGAAATTCAGTTCACCTTGCCGATGCTGATGGCGGCAGGCAGACTGTGTTACAGCTATCGCACGCTTTCGCTCTGTCCATTGAGCGGCCTCACCGGGCTTGCCCCGGTGGGGCGGGTTTTCAACAGACTGTTAGGAACCATTTTCGATGAACTCAAACAGACTTTGTAAGCCGGGCGAGCATGAAGTTTCGCGCCGACATTGGCTGGGGGCGACGGCTACCGGAGCGGCGGCTCTCAGTGGACTGAGCGTCGGAGGATTGGGGGGACTCGTCAGCGAAGCGGGCGCGGCGGAGTTGGCCTCGAAGGACAAGCAGGTTCTCTTTATTTGGATCGACGGCGGGATGAGTCAGTTCGAGAGTTGGGATCCCAAGCCCGGGACGCAATTCGGCGGACCGTTTCGTTCAATCCAGACCGCTGTCCCCGGAATGCAGATCAGCGAGCTGATGCCGCGCAGCGCGCAGGTCATGCAACACTTGGCTGTCGTGCGCAACCTGTGTACTCAGGACAACTCGCATTCGGCCGGCGTGCCGCGCATTCAGCGAGGCGATCCGAAAGATCGTGGCGTGGTCTATCCGTACTTCGGTTCGGCGGTCTCGAAGCTGATGGGCTCGGGGAAGAGCGGCCTGCCGCCTTATGTGTCGATCAAACCGGGCAGCGGCGGCTTCGTCTATCAGGACGCCGGGTTCCTCGGACCTCAGTTCGGGGCGCTGGCGTTTGGAGACGGCAAGCCTCCCGACAACCTGCTGCGTCACGAGTCGATCAGCGCGGCCGACGATCTCGCCCGCAACGCGCTGCGGACCAGTCTGAACCAGCGTTACACCGAGCGTCGTCGAACTGAGAATGTGAACGCTCACGCCGCCGTGTTCGACATGGCCGCGACGTTGATGAAGCGACAAGACCTGTTCGACACGACGAAGCTCTCACCCACCGACATCACTCGTTACGGCACGCACGACTTCGGCCAGCACCTGTTGCTCGCGAGGAACATGCTGGAAGCGGGCGTGCGCTTCGTGAAGGTGACGAGCTACGGCTGGGACACGCACGGCGACAACTTCCTCGGGCATCAAAGCCTGATGCCGCGCTTCGATCAGGCGTTCGCGTCGATCATCGAAGACCTGCACGAACGCGGGATGCTGAACAACGTCCTCGTGATCGCGATGTCCGAGTTCGGCCGCACACCGCGCATCAATGGCCACATCGGTCGCGACCACTGGCCGGAATCATGGTCGCTCGCGCTGGCCGGTTGCGGCTTGAAAAGCGGCCTCGTCGTGGGCAAGACCAACGATCTCGGCACAGCGGTGGAAGGAGACGCCAGCGACATCGGCCACATGTTCCACACGTGGTTCGCGGCGCTGGGTCTCGACGCGAAGAAGCTCGAATACGACAACCACGGCCAGCCGCTGCCCATCGCACACGACGGCTGCTCGGCGGTGAAGGAGTTGTTGGCGTAGGATCTCAAGACGACTTCAGGCCGTCGATTTACAATCGCGATGAGATCGAGAGTTCTTTTTGAGGAGGTCTATTCCATGTCGAGTATCGTCGAGGATTTGGATGCCACGCTAAAGCGAGCAGACGTAAGAGTTGCTCGCAAGATCGAGCGAATTGTGCGTCAAGCGCTGACGCTCGCAGACGCTCCCGCTGGAAAGACGGACGCCAACGGCTGGCCGGAAGGATATTTTGAGAGGACCGCAGGCTGCCTTGCCGGAGAGGAGTTTGAACGTCCCGAGCAATTGCCGTTTGAAAAGCGGGAGGAGTGGTAATGCCGTGGCTCCTCGATACCAACGTCTGGATTCAGTATTTCAAGAGCCACCTCTCTCCTGTCCGAGCAAGAATTGCGGCAGCGAAATCCGACCAACTCCGGACCTGCTCCGTCGTCAAGGCGGAACTCTGGTGCGGCTCATACCGCTATCTCAAGTCAGCTGATCGGAGGGCATTGGTCAATGAATCGCTTGCTCCGTTGACCAGTCTCCCTTTCGACGATGCTGCCGCTGAGCAGTACGCGCGCATCCGACATACTCTCGAACAGCAAGGCCAAGTCATCGGGCCGAATGATCTGTTGATCGCGGCCATCTGTCTGGCCAATGGTTGCACGCTCGTCACATCAAACACCGACGAGTTTTCGCGCGTGCCCGGATTGAAGTGCGAGGATTGGAGCCAGCCATGACAGAGCCGACCGCTGCCGCAATTCCATCAGATCACCTCGCGGTCGAGACGAACTCAGCGCCGCCTCAACCTCGACGACGACGGTGGATCGCGCGTCGAGTCTTGCTGTTCACCTGTCTGCTGGTGGGAGCGGCGCTGTACTGGTTTCGTGAGCCGCTGCTCTTCGGCTTCGTGATTCCGGAGTTTGAAACGGGAGGCACGATCTCGGTGATCGTGGACGATGAGGCGGGTGATCGCGTCGAAGGGGCACAGCTCACTCAGCATGGGTTGCGATCGGTGTTGGACCCCGGAACTGGCTACGGCTGGGGAACGAAGGAGCATGGAGAACACGTCACTGTTTCCACGGACAAGCTGGGCCGGGCTGAGATCACGTACCCGAGGTGGGTCTCCCGCCAACAGGCTTCGCTGACGAGTGCGGTCTCCGTCGTGGCCGAACACCCCGACTACTGCGTCCCGTGGAATGTCGATTGTCCGGTCCCTCAAAAGGGCGTCGTAGCTCGGACGCCACACATCACACTGAAGCGTGGCGGTCGCTTACGAATCAAAGCCGTGCGCGAGGGCGAGACGATTCCACTGACCGACTTTCAGGCGCTGATCTCGGGCCAGTGGTTTCCCGGTCGATGGGCGACGGAAGGTGACGCGCGGCTCTCGCCCGTGATCGAGCCCGGCCCGAGCGTCTTCCGGATCGTCGATCGCACCGATCCCGAGCGACTTCAGTTCAGCCAAGCCATCACGTTCACTTCGACCGCCGGTCAGACGACCGACTTCGACGTGCCGCTTACTCCAAGCATGACCGTGCGCGGCCAGCTTGATCCATCGATCCCGCGACCGGTCCAGCACGGCTTCGTGGTCGTCACAATTCACGACGAACCGATCACTGTCGCGGGGACAAACGTTGAGTCTGTGCAGTGGCAGACGTGGACAAAGGTCTCAGAGAACGGCGACTTTGAGTTCGCCTCACTGCCGCCATCGAGCGAAGTCCGACTGCTCGCGTGGTGCGACGGTTCTGTTTCCAAGTTGCCCGACGCTTCGACCGTACCGGCCTCCTCGAAGCAGTTCGTCCGCGCGCGGATCTCGGCACCGCAGTTCTTCACGGTAACTCTCGATGCCCAGTACGAGATCGCGATGGAACCGAGCGCGCAGTGCGAAGTCACCGTCGTCACATCGAGTGGCAAGCCGGTGGAAGGGGTTGAAGTCCACTTCTCTCCCAACGTGATCTACGGTCGAGGCAGCACGATGTTCGGCTGGGCGGGACGCAGCGAACTGCCGCTTAAGACAAACGGCCAATCCGTCGGCGACATTCTTCGGCAATCGAGGAACCAGTGGGACGAGACCAAACACGACCCCAACTTCTTGCGAGGCAGTTTTGGGGGCGTGACGGACGCGAACGGCAAAGTGGTCGTCACCGGTCTCCCCGGTCGAGGCCGCTCAAGCATCGAGGTCTATCACGATCAATGGACAGTGAAAGGGAGCCTGACTCCGCCGTTTCGATCTGATGTCGCCGTCGATCTTCAGCCCGGCCAAGCGGCCACGGCCAAGATCGTCGTCGTCCCGAAGCCAACAATCACCGACAAGCTCATCAACCCACCGCCGCCACCTCGCGGACCATCCATTCTCAGCGAGGCCATCCAAATCATCCGCACCACCTTGGGACTTTGATTGCTGGCGTGAAGCAACCGAACCCCACCGGGCTTGGGGACTGTCGGTTAAACGATCGAATCGCGATTAAACCGACAACAGTCCCCCGGGTCGCTGGTATCAAGAGGAGACAGCCATGAACGACGACATCGCGTCGCTGCAGACGCGCTTCACGCCGAAAGAGGGGAAGCCGGTGAAGCTCGACCGGCAGTTGAGTGCCGCGCGGTTTACAGCGTGCGGGAAGTACCTGTTGGCAGCGGGACACGATGGTCTCGTGCGGCGGTTGGATGCGAGTGGCGATGAGCTGCTGGAATTGAAGCCGCTCGCCGGACATGGCGGTTGGGTGCAACGTGTCGTCCCACTACCCACCGGTGACGTGGCGTGTTCGGCCGATTCGTGGGGACAGTTGCGATGCATGTCGTTCGTCGATGAAGCGGCCGCTCCGCGCTGGGCCAACGTCGCGGCTCATGCCGGTTGGATTCTCGATCTCGCGCTGAGTCCCAATGGAACGCTCATCGCAACGTGTGGCGTCGATCGCGCGGTGCGAGTCTGGTCCGTGGCCGACGGCTCGAAGCTGCACGAGTTTCTCGCCCCCGAGTGGGAAGCGTTGTCGGTCACGTTCACGCCGGATGATGCCTCAGTTCTTGCGGGCGATCTGTCGGGCAAGGTCCGTCAGTGGGAACTGGCTTCGGGCAAGATCACGCGCGAGTTCGATGCCTCCGTCCTGCACAAGCGAGATCGTTTGCAAGACGTGGGTGGCGCGAGGCGACTGCTGTTCAGTCCCGATGGCACGCAACTGCTCTGTGGGGGGACGAAACCCAAAGGAGGCGGCTTCGTACAGGGATCGGCCACGTTGCTCGTGTTCGAGGCCGTGACCGGGCAGCTTTCCAAAACGATCGACTTTGGTGGCGATGAGACCGGCTATGTGACCGACCTCGCGTGGCATCCGGCCGGCTTTTTGATGCTGACCACCAGCGGTCAGCCGGGTAACGGCAAGCTGGTCTTTCGCCGACTCACCGACGACGCGGCGTTCTTCGAGACGACGAAGCTCCCAAACTGTCACTCGGTTGCATTGCATCCGTCGCTCCAGAAACTGGCCGTCATCGCGACCAATGCGGGAAGCAGCGGCAACGGCCGGAACCTCGCCAAAGACGGCACGTATCCCGGCAACTACACGCCGATCCATGTGTGGACGTTGCCCAGTCCGGAGGCTGCAACTCCAATGTGACTCTTGGTCGTTAGCCCGATTTGCGGCTTTCCGAGCGGGGCGGCGTCAGCCCCCTGGTTCCGAGTTGATCGAAGCGGGGACTGACGCCCAAGAGCACTCACTTTGAGCGGCACGGCGCTAGCCGCCGGTAAACGGAGTTGTGTTTCCAAGCAACGAACCGGCGGCTAGCGCCGTGCCGCTCACGGAGTGAATGACTAAATGAGTGCCATTGGGCCTTACGGCACCCGGCTCACCAAAAATAGACTGACAAATCACGACCGTTAGGCATGCACCGATCCAACACGCGGCGACAAACAATGAGACTCACATGCACGGATTGACTCGTTGGTTGGCCATCGGCCTGCTGGCTCTAGTCACATCAACTTGGAAGCTGTGGACGCCGCAAGCGGTCTTTCCGCAGGTGCCGCTCATTCGCGCGGCGTGCGATTGGCCAGGCTGGCTCGATTGGGGATGCCTCGCGGTGTTGGTGGCGTCGGCGCTGACGATGCTGTTCGTCGCGCGACGTGGTTGGCTCGGACGCGGCTCATGTTTGGGATTGGCGGTCTCGTTGAGCGGCTTCTTTGTCCTCGACCAGCACCGTCTGCAACCGTGGGCGTGGCAGTTCTTTTTGCTGGCGGTGTTGCTGTCACTCGCGGACGACGACACCGCGCGACGCGGCTGGCGGTGGCTGGTGATCGGCATCTACTTCTGGTCGGCCGTGTCGAAGCTCGACTACACGTTCTGTCACGAACAGGGACCGGCATTGTTGGAAGGTTTGCGGCGGGCGATGGGTTTACGAGGACTGCCGAACGCGTGGACGGAGGCCCTCGATATCGTCGGTTCACTCGGCATCGCATTGAGTGAGCTAGGAGTGGCGGTACTGTTGGCGTGGCCTCGCGCGCGGTGGCTCGGTCTCTGGGCGGCGACGACCATGCACGTCGCGTTGCTCGCGGCGCTGGGGCCGCTCGGACTGAATCACTCGCTCGGCGTGCTGCTCTGGAACGCCTTCTTCCTCGTACAGAACTGGCTGCTGTTCCGAGCGACCGCCGCTGAGCGGCCTGTCGTGGGCGAGACCTTCCCCGCTCAAATGAGACAGTGGTGGCGAGACCTCGCGACGTGGCCCGCCTCGCGAACGAACCGCCTCGCGCTGGGGACGATCCTCGCCGCGATGACGTGGCCGGTGCTGGAGCCGCTCGGCTACTGCGACCACTGGCTGGCTTGGGCGGTGTATTCGGCGCGGGCTGAGACGGTGCATATCATCGCCATCGATACCGAAAAGACGTGCCACTCAAATTGGGAGCCGATTCGGCTGAATGGTGTCGATTTAGAAGCTGGGAAAACGTTGGACATTTCTGGACGGTCGTTAAGAGTTCTCGGCGTCCCCATTTGTCCCCATGAACGATTCCAAATTGGCGTAACCTCTGCGTTGCTCCAAGCAGAACGAATCCATTACGCAGTCGTCACGGTCAATTATGTGCCGCAGCGAGTGACCGGAAAAGTTTCGGTCAGAAGATTTTTGCGCGAAGAGCTACTCGAAGAACTCGACCGCCACACGATCAACGCTCACCCGCGAATGGCGACGTATGGAACGACGCCAAAGTAGGTGCCGTCGTCAGACCCCATCCGCCTCGTGCGAATGGTGAACGAGACGGCGGGCTAGTTGGTGGTCCATTGAAAATGGGCCTCGCCCCCATCCAGACAAGCTGGATGGGGGCGAAACCCAGCGCATGCGTTTCGGTCGTGGCAGGAAGTTTGTCATCGAACCGAGACGAAGACTCCAGCGAGGGATTCGCCTCAGACCAAAGTAGCCTTCATCGCTCCGCGTGAAGATAGCCGAGTCGGTGGAGAGGTCGATGGAACGATCAGCGTTAAACTCGCGCACGGCTGTCTTCACGCGGAGCGATGATGGCTACTTTGGTGTCCTTGCTCACGCTGCGGGTTGGTGTGGCGCTCACTTGCCGCGCAGCCGCTCGCTCATCCGTTCGATGATCTCCGGTGACGGCAGCTTCTCGGTCTGCATGACGAGGAACACGAAGTTGTCGGCTAGGACTTCATCCGGGTGGATGATGTACTTCGTGTTCTGACCGATCTGGTCGGCGAAGGATTTCGATTGGGCGGGGTCGATCAAAGCGGGGTCGCCGTCTTTTACGAGCGGCCTCCAACGACCGTCGTGTTCTTCCAGCTTCATCAACCGGAACGTGAGGTATTGGAACAGTGGCGGCTTCTTGACGGCGTCGTAGGTCGCGGACGACGAATACAGGATCGGAGCGGCCCAACATGTCTCACCGTCGTCGGTCAGTTCGATCCGGCAGTCGATCAGCGGCGCGTCGGGATTGGTCAGTTTGAGATCGGCCATTGCTGGCGGAAGGGCCATCGGGTCGCAAACGTGGAAACCGATGATGCGGTACAGGTCGCGACGCAGCTCCGGCGCGTTGCGACTGAGAACGTGAAACAACTCGTGCAGCAGCAGGCGGTCGAGTGCGTCGGGCTTCATTTTTTGGATTCGCTGCTTCGGCAACATGATCGCCGTCCCGCGCGTGTAGGCGGCGTTGGCTTCTTCCTTGCCCGACATCTGAACCAGCAGCACGGTCTTGGGGAGCGGTATCCGAAATGATTCGAGCTTGGGTCGCAGCCGCTCGATCGACTGAGTGATGAGCGTGCGCGTCGTGGCTTCGACAGGATCGTTTCCCGTCGCGGCGTCATCCCACGCGACGACTTCGCGGGCGAGAAACTCGAGCAACGCGGCCTCCGTCGCCTCGCCGTCGGTTTGCAAACGGACCTGTCTGTCGAAGCGACTGAGTGCGCCGATAAAGGTGTCTCGCGTGGAGACCAATGTTCGGCCCGTTTCGAGACTCGCGAACTCAAGCTGCGTGTCGGCCGTCAGCGGCTCATCGGCCAAGAGCTCCGTGTTGATGACAATCAAAGCCACAGTCATGACCAAAGTGCGGAGCGCCAAGGTGCGGAGCATGGTGAACCTCATCGTGAAGGGTGAAACGAAGGCGAAGGATGACTCGCTCACGCTTCGGGTTGGTGTGGCGCTCACGCGTGACGAAAGGCTTCGATCAGATGCGGCAGATCATTGACGATGAGTTGCGGTGGCAGGGCGGCTTGCTCGAACTCGGCGCGCGTGGTGATGCCGGTCAGGATGCCGGCTGTTTGCAGGCCGAGCGGGATCGCGCCCGAGATGTCGGTGTCGTAGCGATCACCGACCATCAGGGTCTCGGCGGGAGTGATTCCGAGTCGAGCCATGGCCTGCTCGTACATCCCCGCGTTCGGCTTGCCGATGACGAGCGGTTGTTGACCGGTCGCTGTAGCAAGCAACGCGAGAATGCTCCCTGCGCCAGGGAGCGGCCCGCGTTCGCTCGGGTACGTCACGTCGGCGTTCGTGCCGATGAAGCGTGCTCCACGACGAATGGCCAGCGTGACGTTGGCGAGGCTCTCGTAAGTCAGTTCAAAATTGATCCCGGCGACGGCGTAAACCGCTTCGTCCGGGTTCGTTGTCAGCGTGAAGCCTGCCTGGGTGAGAGCCGTCGTCAGGCCCGCTTGCCCCATCACAATGACCGGTCCGCGCGGCCAGCCGTGATGCTCCACTTGTCCCGCAAGCCAACACGCGGTCGCTTCCGCACTGCCGAGCACCTGATCCGGACGCACGCGGATATTCATCTTGGCGAGCTTCTCCACGAACTGCTCGGGAGTCTTACTGGCGTTGTTGGTGACGAACAGGAACGAGCGGCCGGTCTCGGCAAGATAGTCGAGCGCGTCCTGCACACCGGGCAGCGGCGTGTCGCCGACGTAGATCACGCCATCCATATCGAAGAGGACGCCTCGGACAGTACGCAGGCTGGCGGCAGGACGATTCACGAACGAGGCTCCAGATGGAAGACGGGTCTAACCACGGATGTCACCGAGGGACACGGATAAAACAGGAACTGGCGGGCAGATCAACCACTCGCCCCACTCAGTCTTCAAGATCGAAGATTCGCGAAGAGTGAGGCAAGCAGTGGGAGGCCCTGCACCATCGGGCGCAGTCGTTTCTTGGTGGACTCCCCCGAAAATGCCGTCAGACAAGGGTTTCTGAAAAGGTAGCCCTGTCGCTCCGCGACAGGAAGCGCGATCAACAGGAGACATCGAACCGTCGAGTCACCTTGAATACGGCAACGCTACCCGCGCGATCCCGCTTCCTGTCGCGGAGCGACAGGGCTACCACCAAGGAACGACTGCGCGCTGTGCCAGCTTGCCTCTGGTTCTGATCCGTGCCTATCCGTGTGATCCGTGGTCAGAACTCTTCACCTTACTTCGTCTCACCCATCATGCGGGCGACGTGGGGTTCGATGGCGTCGGCCCAGGTTTGGTACGAGGCGGGGTTAAGGTGCAGCTGGTCGGGCATGACTTCTTTGCTCAAGTTGCCCTTGTCGTCGAGGAACTTGGGGCCGATGTCGAGGTACTCGATGTTCTTGCCGTCGGCCAGTTTCTCCACGATCTTGTTGGCTCCCTCATTGACCATGCGATTCTTGTTGGTGCCATCAGCACCGCGTGGGAAGACCGCCAGAATCAGCACCTTCGTTTCGGGAAGCTTGTCGCGCAGTTTGGTGACGATGGCCGTGATTCCGTCGGCGATCTGCTCGGACGTGTTCTGTCCCGAGTTGTTCGTGCCGATCATGAGGACCGCCAGCTTCGGCTTGATCTCGTCGATGTTGCCGTTGTCGAGTCGCCACAGAACGTGCTGCGTCCGATCACCGCCGATGCCGAGATTGACCGCGTTCCGCTTGCCGTACTTCTCGGACCATGCGGCCTTACCCGCCCCTTCCCAACCCTGCGTGATCGAATCGCCAATGAACAGCAGGTCCACGTTCCCCTGCTTGATGCGGGCGTTGAACGAGTCGTGCCGCTTCATCCAGTTGGCATCGCGCGGCACCGGCTTGATGGCATCGTTTTCTTGTGCGAACGCCGATGCAGTGAAACCCAAGACGAGAGCAAACACGGGCAGAGACTTCAGTCGCATGATGCAATTCTCCAAGCAATCAATTTCGTTTGAGCCATTTTCGCCGCACGCACGGCAAGCGGGGCGAGGTTCTACCACAGGCGGGTTCGCTCGACACCCAAGGGAGGAGTGGCTCATCGCTCTTGGAGTGCAGTCGTTCCTTGGTGGTGGCCCTGTCACTCCGCGACAGGGCTACCGACGGTCGGCGTCAGCCACTTGCCGCGTAGCGCGAGATCAGCGGCGAGGCGGGCTTCGTCGTTCGGCTCCAACAGGACGCGCGCTTGTTCGATGAGGAAGTCGCCTCGACGTGTTTGAGGGATGTTCCCGCGTTCAGCCAGTGACAGCGGTTCGTCCACAAACATCCGACGGACGTGGCGCGAGGGGGCATGAAAACAACTGGGGGCCGGTTCTCGTTTCGCTCCCGCGCGGCCGAACGGTGGCCGCGACTTCTGTTCGAGGAACAGCATTCGATCCGAATCGCGGACGGCCGCGAGAAACAAGTCGATGTCCAGCGGATCGGCCACGTCGAACGGTTTCGTGTCGTCGGGTTGCAGCCCCAATTCACCTGGCAACAACCGCCAGACGAAGGCTCGAATGCGCCGTTGCCAGCGGTGAGCGATCTTCGTCATGCGCGGCTCGCTCGTCATCCGGGTCGTCACGTACGAGAAGCCCGACGACAACAGATTGACCACTTCGGCCGTGATCTCATCGTCGCAGTAGCCACAGTGGCGGATCAGCCACTCGACGAGTTGCGGCTCGCGCGCGTGAACGTCCGCGAGCCAGATCGGTGCCGCGACGAAGCCAATCGTGGGGGGTGGCGGCGTCCGTGGGAACCCGAACGCAGTCATGAGTGGCACGATCAACGCGGGATCATCGGCGAGACACAGCCTTCGCAAAACGTCGCGATCGACCGGGTCGCCTCGTCGCAACAGTGCAATCGCTTCGACGGGTTGACGCAGTGCCACCACCGTCGCCGCCGCGAGTCGCACTTCAGCGGAAGGTGACTCCATTAACGAGACGACTCGCGCGAGGATCGCGTCCGACACCGCCAGCGTCTCGTGAGCCAGTCCCTTCAAGACCACCGCTGTCACCGCGTAACGTTCGATGGAAGCGGGATCGGACTGCAACCACGGCTCGACCAGCACAGTGAGTTGTGGCTCAGACAATTCGGCCATGCGCCGCCAAGCCAGATCCTGTAAGGGTTGGCAACCACAGCTCAGAGCCTGAACGATGTTCGTCCCATCAATCCGTGCGGCCAGTCCCGCCAACAACGACGGACGAGGCTTCTCTGCAAAGTGCCAATCCGCGAAGGAAGAGTAGAACGATGTCACAAACAATCCTTGTGTCTGGTGGCAACGATGCCAGTGGCTTGAGTACGGCTCGGAACACACGCTTCTGAGCGGGATGGCGTCAGCCCTGCGGTTCTTGGGCGTCAGCCCCGGTCCCAAAACAGTGTCGTCTTTCGCCGAGCGAAAGAGCGTTCTTTCGAGTTTTTTTTTGGGGGGGGGGATTGCAGATTCCAGTCGGAGGTATGAAGTCCTCGGTTTTCATCCCGAAGGGATGAAGAATCGGGCCGACTTGTGTTTTACCCCAAGCTGCAATCCCCCCCCAAAAAACCGATGAACCGAAAAAAGCAGGATCCTCGACACGACGGGCACAGTCGATACGATCCGCGCGCACCACGACCGTCCGCGTCCCTGCGCACGCAGTTCCATCCTGAAACATAACTCAGCCTGACAACTGAGGCGGACGAGAATCGCCCCGCCCGGAAACCTCTCACTTCGTGCCGCCTGAGGTATAAGTGGCCACGAGTCACCGCTGATTGTGTCCGGCGTAACAATTCCCAAGAGGCAGTCGTTCATGCGAAACGTCCTTCGTGCCGCATTGGTGTTGAGTTTGTGGTGTGTCGCTATGGGAAGTTCCTCCCGCGCGGTCGCTCAAGAAATCCAGCAACCCGAAAGCTACATCCGGCTCCACTACACCAAGCACGAGCACCTGGTGCCGATGCGCGACGGCGTGAAGCTGATGACCTCGGTCTTCGTCCCGAATGACTCGACGAAAACGTACCCGATGCTGATGAAGCGGACGCCGTACAACGTCGGCCCGTATGGCGAGGACAAGTACCCGACGAAGCTTGGTCCCAGCGAACTGTTCCTCAAGGCGGGGTACATCTTCGTCAATCAAGACGTGCGCGGACGGTTCGCGTCCGAAGGCGAGTTCCAGCAGGTCACGCCTCATCGGACGATCAAGACCAAGCCGACCGACGTGGACGAAAGCACGGACACGTTCGACACGATCGACTGGCTGCTGAAAAACGTGCCGCAGCACAACGGGCGAGTCGGCATGTACGGCATCTCGTACCCCGGCTTCTACGCGGCGGCCGGGATGATCGACGCTCATCCCGCGCTCAAAGCGGTCTCACCGCAGGCTCCGGTCGGCGACTGGTACTTCGACGACTTCCTGCATCACGGCTCGTTCTTCCTCGCGCATGCCTTCAAATGGCTGACCGGCAACGCGACCGAACGTCCCAAGCCGACGACCGAACCAGCGAAGCCGTATGTCTATCCGACGCCCGATGGCTACAAGATGTTCTTGGAAGCTGGCTCGGTCGAGAACATCGACAAGCTCTACTTGAAGGGAACGATCCCGTTCTGGCAGGAGATGATGCTGCACCCGAACCGCGACGAGTTCTGGCAGCAGCGTGCTTTGATCCCGCATCTGAAGAACGTTGCACCGGCCGTGATGACCGTCACCGGTTGGTACGACGCCGAAGACCTGTACGGTTCGTTCAAGACGTATCACTCGATCGAACAACAGAACCCCTCGGTCAAGAACGTGCTGGTCGTCGGCCCGTGGCATCACGGCGGCTGGGCTTCGGTGGACGGAGACAAGCTGGGCAACGTCTCGTTCGGCTCGAAGACCGCCGCGTTCTATCGGGCCGAGATTGAACTGCCGTTCTTCGAGAAGTACCTCAAGGACAAGGATGTCCCCGCGCCCGCCGAAGCGATCGTGTTCGAGACCGGTTCCAACGCCTGGCGGACCTTCGACCACTGGCCACCGAAGAAGACTGAGACCAAGCACCTCTTCCTGCACGAAGGAGGCCAGTTGAAGTGGACGGCTCCTGAAAGTAGCCCTCACGCTCCACGTGAGGAAAGCCGTTTGAAGAAAGACGCCACTACTCCACAAACCACGCCGGCTCCGAAACCAGCGATTCCTCACGCGGCACGTGAGGGCGACTTTGACGAGTTCGTCAGCGATCCGAACAAACCGGTCCCGTACTGCGAGATCATCACGCCCAAGATGACGATCGAGTACATGGTCGATGACCAACGCTTCGCCTCGCGCCGGCCCGACGTGCTGACGTATCAGACCGAAGCCTTCACGGAAGAGACCGTGTTGGCTGGACCGCTCGAAGCCAACCTGTGGGTCTCAACCACGGGCACAGACGCGGACTGGATCGTGAAGCTGATCGATGTCCGCCCCGATGCTCCCGAAACGACGCCGCTCGCCGGATATCAAATGCTGATCCGCAGCGAGGTCTTTCGCGGTCGCTTCCGCAACGACTACGCCAAGCCCGAACCGTTCACTCCCGGTGAACCGACGCGCGTCCGCTTCGAGTTGCTCGACGTGCTGCACCGCTTTCAAAAGGGACATCGCCTGATGGTCCAGATTCAAAGCACTTGGTTCCCGCTCGTCGATCGCAACCCGCAGACGTTCGTCCCGAACATCTACTTTGCCAAGACCGATGACTTCCACAAGGCGACTCATCGAGTCTTCCGGTCCTCGGCCCATCCCACCAGTTTGAAGATCGGGGTACTCCCCGCGAAGTAGAGATCCAAGACACCAACCCGAAGCGTAAGCGAGGCAGTCATGGCGACACGGCCGGTCTCGCTCGCACACTGCGGTTGACGCCGCATCAGGACATCCGAAAGAATCGTTCCGCGTCGGTCGATGAACTGACTTGGACCGACGAAATGATGCCTGTTGACGAGACATCAAGGAGACTGAGATGCAGCGCGATCCGATCCACCGCTCACCGTTCCTGCCGCGCCGCAACCTGTTGTTGCAGGCGGGAGCGTTGGGGGTTGCGGGCTTGAACTTGCCGACGTTGTTGAGCGCGGCGAGCGGTACGTCCGGCGAGACGCCAACGGCACAACGAGGATTTGGCCGCGCGAAGCAGTGCATCCTGCTGTTCATGTGGGGCGGGCCGAGTCAGCTCGACACGTTCGATCCGAAACCGCTCGCTCCCGATACGATTCGCGGGCCGTTCAAGCCGATCGCAACCAACGTCCCCGGCATCGAGTTATCCGAGTTGTTCCCGAGTCTCGCGCGACAGGCCGACAAGCTGGCGGTGCTGCGGTCACTCAATCACGACGATCCTGCTCACCTTTCGAGTGGGCACACGATCCTCACCGGACACCTTCCGCCGGTGAACTTCAGCGACAACGAACCACCGAGCGAACGCGACACACCGCACATTGGCAGCGTCATGTCGAAGCTCAGGCCCGCCACATCCGCGATGCCGTCGTTCGTCACGATGCCGTGGCTGGCGTTTCACCCGGCCGCTCCAGGAGGCATGGCACCCGGGCAGCACGGCGGTTGGCTCGGACGGCAATACGATCCGTTCCTTGCGATGGGCGATCCGAATGCCGCCGGTTGGAAGGTCCCCGCGCTGGCTCTCATTGATGGTCAATCGCCCGACCGGTTGCAGCATCGCCGCGAGCTATTGCAGTCGCTCGACCATCAACGCCGCGCGAGCGAACAGCTCGGTGCGCTAAGCCAACTCGACTCATTGCAGCAACGCGCGTTCGGGCTGCTCACGTCGGCCACCGTGCGCGGCGCGTTCGATCTCGGACAAGAGACACCCGAGACGCGAGACCGTTACGGCCGGAACATTCACGGACAGTGCGTCCTGCTGGCGCGTCGGCTGATCGAGCACGACGTGCCCCTCGTCTCAGTCAACTGGCACAACGACGGCCACAACTTTTGGGACACGCACGGCAACAACTTCAACCGCCTGAAGAACGACCTCTGCCCACCTGCCGATCGCGCGCTGACGGCCCTGTTGGAAGACCTGACTCGCACCGGACGCCTCGATGAAACCCTGATCGTCTGGGTCGGTGAGTTCGGACGTGCCCCGGTCATCAACGGTTCCACCGGCCGCGATCATCACCCGCGCTGTTACAGCGGCCTCATGGCGGGAGGCGGCATTCGTGGTGGACAGGTCTTTGGTGCCAGCGACCGCCACGCCGCCTATCCCGCCGACAAACCGACCTCCCCGCACGACCTCGTCGCCACGATGTACCACGCGCTGGGAGTCCCTCACGACGCCGTGCTGCACGACTCCCTCAACCGCCCCCACCGCATCCACGCCGGTCGAGCGATCGAAGACGTGTTCTGAGTGACAGCCGAGGTCACGCGGCGTGGATGATATGTATCGTGGTCGCTGGGGCGGGAACGGTTTCTTCGTGGCGGCGCAACGGATCGATGTGCATGGTCACCGCTTCTTTGATGAGAATCCGAACTTCATCCACCGAGTCGCCACTCGTCACACAACCGGGCAGATCAGGCACGTGGGCCGAGAATGAGCCGTCATCTAACTTTTCGATCACCACGACGTAATCCATCGAAGACCTCATTTCATGCCAGCTTGTTTGAAGATGCTGTACAGTCTTCCTAGCGGAATTGCGTTACCAAGCTTTCCCCCGCCGGGCACTGTCACGGTCCCGTCGATTGTCCTTCTCTTTGCCTCAGGTGCCCCATGCGACGCGCACGTCTGTCAGAAACAATCGTGTTGAGGCTGACCGAACCGAGTCCAACTGCTGATCGTACCGACATCAGCATGAACGGTGTTCGCGGTACGTGGGGCAACCGTCGTGCGGCCACGATGATCGAGACGTTGGTTGTGATCGCGATCATCGGGGTTCTGCTGGCACTCCTTTCGCCCGCGATCTTGAGTTCGCGACAGCGGGCGTTGACCATGCAGTGTAAGGGCAATCTGCATCAGTTCGGCATCGCCTCACATCATGGCCGTCCAATTGTGATGCCACTGGACGCCAACTGTGCCACCCTCGTTTCCACGTACCGGTGCCCCTCTGACAGCGGCAGTGCGTTGATCGCAGTGAGTGACAATCCTGAACTTCAGGCGCGAACAAATTACGCCGGTGTTACAGGAGACGGACGACTGCCGGGAATGGGCTCACACGACAGTGTGACGGACGGCTTGAGCAACACATTGGAGCTGGGCGAACAGGATTCTCAACCCGTAGATCCCTTGAAGTCTCGGTGTGGTAATCCGACTGCCAGTTGTGAGCGTCCTCCCAATGCTCGGCGACCTGACGGGACCAAGTTTACCGATGGATTTCGTAGTGTTCATCCGGAGAACGGCGTGAACTTTCTGCTCGCCGACGGAGCCGTGAGATTCATTTCCGATGGCATCGACCTCACCCTGTACCATGCCTTATCAACCGGTCAGGGTGGCGAGAGCACGGGCGGATTCTAGGCCCAGTCGATAGAGTCTCCTCGACGTTCAAAACGCTCGTACAACGAAGGATCAACAGGACAATGGAATTGAAGATGATGGGATTGAATCAGGCGGAATTAGAGCTGTTGGATCATCAGGCGGAAGCCGATCGCGATCGTGACTATGTGCATCGGACCACATTGATTTTCGACTTTGACGACGCGCGGTGCGATCACCGGTTTGAGTCGCATCTGCCGGTGATCGCCCGACTGTGCGAGCAGCTTGCCGGGACGGAAGCTCCGTTGAAGTTGGACCTGACCACGCGGTCTGCTCCGCAGCGGACGATGTGGGCGATTGTCGATGAAGCCGGTCGTGGTCTGATCATGCACCATGACAGTCAAGTGCAGCCGAAGACGCGCGATCACGATGAATTCGTCGATCTCTTTTGGTCGAGCGTCGGGCTGCCGCAGGCATTCGCGATCTGCAATCTGTTTGGCCGATACCTGTTCGATGGCAGCTACGATGTGAATCTGACTCCGATGGTCGATATCCAATCGAACTTGCCCGAGGAACAACACGCTGCCGCCGTGCGAGACTTTGAAGCGGCGATGCTGGCACTCGGCTATCCACGAATGCGGCCGAAGCCGCCTCGTGAACGACGGGTCAAAGGGAATGCGTGAGGTCTGCGAGAGGGTCGTTCAAAAAGAAGCAGAAGCAAGAACTCCTCACCCCCGGCCCCTCTCCCCGCAAGGCCGGGGCGAGGGGTGAGATTCCTCAGTTCCCCTTTGCGGATTCGTGCAACTTCAAGGCTTCTTCGACGAGGCCGAGCGTTTCATCCAGTTCGGGGCGGAACAGATCGCCGATCAAGAGATCGGTGATGTCTCCTTTGCGATGCGGATGAGCCGCGACGAACCGGCCGAAGTTGAACCCCGAGTAGTACGCGCAGACGAGTGACCTCATGCGGTCCATTCCGCGCACGTAATCGGCTTCCCATGTACCGAGCTGCGCCGCAGAAGTGTCTCCCTTGGCGAGTCCCTCGCAGACGGCATCGGCGGCCAGCTCACCCGACTTCAGCGCGAGCAGCACGCCCGACGAATAGAGCGGGTCGAGGAACCCGAAGGCATCGCCCACCAGCACCCAGCCGTTGCCTGCCGCTCGCGTGGACCGGTACGAGTACTCCTTCGCAGCGCGGTAGATGTCAGCTCGCTTGCCGATCTCGATCCGCTGTTTGACCGCCGGGCACTTGGCGACTTCTTCGTGATAGAGCTTCTCAAAATCCTTCGTGTCGCGATTCTTGAAGAGGTACTCATACCCCGCCACGACACCTACGCTGACGATGTTGTCGTGGAGCGGGATGTACCAGAACCAACCGGTCTTATCTTGGTTCTGCAAGACGATGGTCGCTCCCTCGTCTTTGGCCGTGTCACGATAGGCTCCCTCCCAGTAAGTCCAGACGGCGGCCTTCTTCAGCACGGGATCCCACTCGCGCAACCCGAGCTTGCCCATGATCAGCGAACTCTGCCCGCTGGCATCGACGATCACATCGGCTCGCTCGATCCATTCTCGGCTGCCGTCTTCGTTCTGCACGCGCACGCCGACGGCGCGATCACCCTCGAACAGCACTTCCAACACGCGAACACCCTGCTGCACATCGACGCCATGTTCGGCTGCGTTCTCGATCATCTTCTGATCGAACTCACTCCGGCGAACCTGCCATGTCTGCGAACACTCGTGCGGCCGGTTGTCCCAAAAGTAGAACGGCTCGGAGAGACGACCGCTCGCGCCAACGAACTGCACGCTGTACTTCTGGATAAAGTGGCTCCCCTTCATCTTGTCGAGCATGTTCAGCCGCTTCAACGTCCAATAGGTCTGCGGGATGAGCGACTCACCGATGTGGAAGCGCGGAAATTTCTCACGCTCGAATAACCGGACGCGATACCCCTTTTGAGCGATCAACGTGGCGGCCGTCGATCCGGAAGGACCGCCACCAATGACGATCACTTGGGGTTGAGCGGACTGAACCATGAGCGTGTCTCCTATGATTTTGCCAAGGGTTTGGGAGTGATTGCGGTTTGAACAAGGATCAGTCGCGAGGCGGTTTGTGCCAGCGTCCGCCCGGTTCTTCGTGAGGGTCGCGGGCCGCTTGCAAGAGTTCGATCAACTGTTTCAGTTCGCGAGCTGCCAGATGTCCGAGTTGCCGTTTGTGTCCCTCGCGCACCAGACCGGACAATTCTTCCAGCAAACTGAGTCCCACGGGTGAAATGCCGACTTCGACGACACGGCGGTTCTCGGGTTTCCGCTCGCGATGAACCAGCTTTCGCTCCTCGAGTCGATCGAGCATCCGAGTCATGTCGGGCGCACGCGAAATCAATTTCGTACCAAGTGCCAACGTCGGCAGCGTGCCGGGCTGAGCCGCCTCCAGCAGTCTCAGGGCATTGTATTGCTGAGCCGACAGATCGAAGCGAACGAACAATTCGTCCTCGACAACCTTGAGCCGATCGTACGTTCGCCAGAGGTTGAGATACGCCTCTTGAAAGAGCGAATCGAATCGCGGCTTCCGAACAGTGCGTGTTGAGGCTGTTGTCATAGCGCAGGAGTCTATCGGCACCTCACACGAGCGTCAACACAATAGTTGTTGCAACGTGTATCGTCCGGACGGCTTTCGCGTCTTCAACGAGAACCGTGCGCGCCAACACTTCGCGGTCGGTGTCGCCGTGGTGTCCGCAGTGATTCACGTCCTGGGCGTGAGCCACGCCCCATCCGCCGCTTGACCGCGTTGTTGCTCGGGGGATACACACCTTGAATCACCCGACCGATCAGACACACTGCTTGAGGACCGCCCGATGAGTGCCGAAGCCCGCGTTGCCGAGTTGAATCTCGAATTCCCAACCGCTCCGAAACCGGGCGGCGTCTATCACCCCGTCGTGATCGTGGGCGACCTGGCTCATGTCTCGGGCCACGGGCCGATGCGCACGGACGGCACGATGATTACCGGCAAAGTGGGAGCCACGATGAATGAAGCCGATGCGTATCTGGCCGCGCGTCAGGTCGGACTGACCATGCTGGCGACACTGCGTCGGGAACTCGGCAGCCTCGACCGGATTGAACGTCTCGTGAAGACGCTCGGCATGGTCAACGCCACGCCCGAGTTTGGCCAACACCCACAAGTCATCAACGGCTTCAGCAACTTGATGGTCGAAATCTGGGGTGAGGTAAATGGCAAGGGAGCACGCAGCGCCGTCGGCATGGGTTCGCTTCCCAGCAACATCGCAGTCGAAGTCGAAGCGGTGTTCCAGTTAAAGCCGCAGTGAGCGTCTTTTGACGCCTGCTCAACACACGGCTTGATGACGCGACGGAGCCCCGCAACACAATTTTCGGATGCAGGGTGATCGCCTTGTTGAAACGGGGTGATGGAGTGCCACGGTCACGGAGCTTCGACGTGGCCGTGTGAATGAGAAACCGCCTTCAGCTCCTCAACACGGCCACGTCGAAGCTCCGTGACCGTGGCACTCCAACAGGAAACAGGCGTTTGCTCTGCTTCGGATGCGGTCGGCCGTTCCAACACACGGCAGCTGGGCATCGTAATGGTCGCCGTGTCGGAAGGGGGTTGCCTGGCCTCGTATAACTGAGGCGATTGGCGTTCGGGGGTTGCGTGAGAAAGAGCAAAGGAGAATTGTGATGGCAATGAATGGTCATTGGCGGCAGAACGTGTTGGTGATTTTGGCGGGGAGCGCGCTGGTCGTCAGTGCGGTCAGTTGGTCTCAACGACATGAAGCAGTCGCCGTTCCACCGCTGCCCAATGCGCAGGACTTGTCTGTCGCGTTTCGTTCGGCAGCGGCGGAGGCATTGCCGAGCATCGTCTCCATCCAGACGACAATCAAACCCAAGTCGGTTCCGGGGCGAGGCCAGGCGATCCTCGACGATGAGATTCCCGCTCCGTTACGTCAGTTCTTTCAGAACGACCCGCGCATGGAAGAGCTGTTCAAAAACAAGGGGCGTCCTCGCACGGTCCCGCAGCAGCACGGCATGGGTTCTGGGTTCATCATTGATGCGTCGGGAGTCATTCTCACGAACAACCACGTCGTGAACGGGGCCGATGAAGTCAAAGTGACGCTGAACGATGGGCGCGAGTTCATCGCCAAGGACGTGAAGACCGATCCGCGCACCGACGTGGCCATCGTGCGAATCGACGCCAGCGACTTGAAGGCGATCAAACTGGGAGACAGCCACGCGATGCAGGTCGGCGATTGGGTGCTGGCGATCGGCAGTCCGTTCGGATTGGACATGTCGGTCACGGCGGGAATCATCAGCGCGAAGGGTCGCAACAACAAGATCACGGATCGCGCCGACTTCCTCCAAACGGACGCGGCCATCAATCCCGGTAACAGCGGTGGGCCGCTGATCAATCTGCGGGGCGAAGTCATCGGGATCAACACGGCCATCGCGACGGAAAGCGGCGGCTACGACGGCATCGGCTTCGCCATTCCGACGCACATCGCGGGTTGGGTCAGCCAGCAGTTGATGACGGCGGGCGAGGTCAAGCGCGGCTATATCGGCACGCAGATTCAACCGGTTGATGCGAACATCGCCAAGCAGTTCAGCGTCAAGGTGCGCGAAGGGGCGTTGGTACGGTTGGTCATGCCGAATTCACCTGCTGAAAAAGCGGGTGTCGAGCCGGGCGATGTGATTCTCAGACTGAACGGCCAAGGAATCACCGATCCCGCCAGTTTGCAGGGGGTCGTCGAGCAACTGAGTGTCGGGAAGAGTTACCCGTTGGAGATCATTCGCGACGGCAAGCGACAGACGCTGACCACAACCATCGAAGCGATGCCGAAGAGTTTCGCCGTGGCCGAGAGTGGTGAAGAGACCGACGCGCCGAGTGACTCGAAGTTCGACAAGCTCGGACTGGATGTCCGCACGCTGACGAAGGATCTCGCCAAGCAACTCGGCACGACGGCGACGGCCGGTGTGGTGATCGCTGGCGTCGATGAGAGAGGCGTGGCGGCGCTGTCCGGATTGAAGAGCGGCGATCTCATCGAGAAAGTCGGCGCGCAGGCGATCACGACGGCCGAGGAATATGAGAAAGCAATGGCTCAGTCCTCGAAGGCCGACGGGTTGGTACTGCATATTCGCTCGACGAACGGCAAGAAGTTTTTCGTCGTGCTGAAGGTCGAGTGAGTCTGGGCTAGGGCCATCACGTTTTTGTATCGGGCAACGAGGCTCCGCAGGATGCCGCCCACCGTCTCAAGTCCGGCTTTAGGAAAAGCCGGACTTCGAGATCTCTCATTCGGCTGCGTACAGCCAAACCTCGACTTCCGCTCCCGGCGGATAGCCTTCACTGTCGGCGGGGATGACGACGAAGCCGTCGGCGCGCGTCGCGGAACTCAGCACAGACGCGCCGCTGATGGCCAGTGGTTCCGCTGCGTTTCCTCGAACCAGCACGCGTGCGTAGTCCACGCGACCGACGGTCGAAACAAGTTTGCGGGAGAGCGGCACGCGGACACGACGATACGGCCAATCTTGAGAACGACCGCCCAACGCGCGGATGGCTCGCCCGGCGAAGAAGTCGTACGCGCACAGACACGACACCGGGTTGCCCGGCAGCAGGAAGACCATGCGTCCATCGAGGCGGCCCATGCCGGTCGGGCTGCTCGGACGCATCGCGATGCCATGCACTGCCAGTTCTCCTTCATCGGCGAGCAGCCTCGGCACATAATCTTCCTGCCCCACACTCGAACCGCCAGAGACGAGAATGACCTCGGCCGGTGCGTGCAGCGCGGCGCGAATCGCTGACGGGTTATCGAGCAGGATGTCGGACAAGATCGGCTCGCCGCCGTCGCGCGCGACCAGTGCGGCGAGCATCGGGCCATTGGCATCGGCAATGCGATGCCCAACGGGCGGAGTCCCCGCGGGAAGGAGTTCATTCCCTGTGATGAGGATGCACACGCGAGGTCGTCGGATCACGGGGACGCGACCGCAACCGATCGACGACAAGACGCCAACGTCTTGCGGGCGCAGTCGTCTTCCTGCTGGTTGCACGATGTCGCCGAGCCGAATGTCCTCGCCCACTTGCCCGACATGCTTGCCCGGCGAGACCGCGCTTTGCACGAGGACGCTCTCACCGTCGAGCTCAGTCTCTTCGACAGGCACCACGGCGTCTGCTCCGGTAGGCAGCGGCGCACCGGTCATGATCCGGACGGCTTCGTGGGGTCCGACCGCAATCGGGAAGGGGACGCCGGGGAGACACGTTCCGAGGATGCGAAGTCCGATCGGGTTGTACGCGGTCGCTCCGTGAGTCTCCTCGGCGCGAACGGCGAAACCGTCCATCATCGACCGCGCAAAGCTCGGGACATTCACCAGACTGGTCACATCCCGCGCGAGGACTCGCCCACTCGCTGCAAACAAATCGACCTCATCCGTGGCGAGGCGTTGAATGTCCGGCAGCACCGAGTCAATCCAGGCGATGGCCGCTTCGACCGTGGTTCGCGACGCGAACCCTTTCATGCGGACATCGGCGTTCGGGTGTTCGGGCATCGCAAACCTGTAGAGGGGCCAAGCAAGGTGTAATCGGCTGCTATTCCGCCGTCACGAACTTCAACGTGAACGCGGCTTCGGGTCTCACCGAGTCTGGTGGGAGCGAACCGATCTCGGTCATCTGTGACGCGAGCGACTGCCAGCGCTCGGCCGTCATGCTGCCGAGGCGTTCTTCGGCAAAGTCTTTTGGCAGACAGAGCGGCTTCAAAACACCGACACCAAACGTCAGCACGTCGAGGCCCATCTGAGTGTTCTGTTCGTGGATGTGCTTGTTCGTTTCATCGGGTTCCGCGAGATACTTCTTCCAACCGCGAATCGACGCTCGCGTCATCTTCGCGACCAGTTCGGGCTGCTGCTCAATCAACTCACCCCGCGTGATGAGCAGGCTCGTGTACGTGTTGAAGCCCAGCTCGGACAGCATCAGGCAGACGGGATCGCCCCCTTGTTGCTCGGCGACGAATGGCTCACTGAAGTTGTACGCCTGCTGCCCATACTTCGGTTCGAGTAGGAACTGCGCGACGTTGCCGGGGTACGACGTGATTTGTACGTCGGCCAAATTGACGTGCTTCATCAGGAATTGAGCGAACGGTTGGCCGGTGTTCATCGCCAGCGTGAACGGTTTCCGTCCGGAGAGGTCTTTCAGCGACGCGATCCCTTCGCTCTTGTGGACCATGATGCAGCGCGGGCTGTCCTGAATCGGAGCCATCACGGCGACCACGTCCGCCTGTTGGACTCGGCCCAGCAACAGCTTGTCGGCGTTATCGACTCCAAACGCGACCGTTCCCGATGCGACATCGGCAATGACCGGCACCTTCGGCCCGCCACCGCGAATCGTCACGTTCAAGCCTTCCTCGGCGAAGTAGCCATGCACGAGTGCCGCATAGAACCCGCCATGCTCGGCTTCCGGGAACCAGTTCAGTGCGAGCGTGACATCGATGGGCGTCTGGGCGGGCACGGTGCCGCCGGTATTCGGTGCAGCAGTCGTTGGCGTGGGAGGTGCCGACTGCGTCTGGCAACCAGCGATGAGCGCGAGCAACAAAATAGGGATCACTCGCCAGAGAGTGCAAAGTGAGCAGTGCCAAGTGCCAAGTGAACAGTGAAAGACTGACGATCGCGCACCTCTTCTACTTTGCACTTGGCACTTGGCACTGCTCACTTTGCACTCTCCTCAACAAATAGGAAACACGCCCATCCTCGCTCACGCTTCGGGTTAGTGTTTTCTTCACGCCCGATGCTCGACCGGCCCATCGTACCAGCGGCGCAGGATCGTCGCACTCGCCAGGTTCACGAGGGCGAAGATTGCGATGCCGAACAGCGTGGAAGTGAGTACGGCGGCGAACAGGCGGTCGATCTGAAGCTGATCGTTGGTCGAGTTAATGAGATACCCGAGGCCGAAACGCTTCGAGCCATAACCGACGAAGAACTCACCCACGATGGCCCCGACGACCGCAAGGCCACTCGCCGTTCGAGCACCCGCGCAGATCGCAGGCACCGCGCTGGGGAATCGCAGTTTCGTCAGCATCTGCCAGCGCGAAGCATTGTTCAGGCGGAACAGGTCGAGCAGATTCGGATCGATCTGAAGCAACCCCTGCGTCGCGTTCGAGAGGATCGGAAACAGACTGAGGATCGCGGCGACCAGCACCACGCTATGAAAACCATTGCCACACCAGCGGACGATGAGCGGCGCGATGGCGACGATCGGAACCGTCTGCAAAAAGATGAAGTACGGATAGCCGCTGCTTCTCAGAATTCGCGACTGCGAGAACGCGAAGGCGATCACAGTGCCGATCAGCAGACTCGCGCCAAATCCCAGCAACGCGGCGGTGCCGGTGTAGAGGACCGCGCTTGCCAGCAGAGCCGCATCGCGCACGAGCGCCGTTCCCACCGCAACCGGTGACGGCAGCAAGTACGGCTTGACGTGGTACGCGACGACAAACCACTGCCAGATTGCCGCCACGAGCGCGAACAATGCCAGCGGCGGCAGCACCGTTTGAATCAACCCGGTCAGGACGCGCTTCATCGGTTCCCCTCGCCTGCACCCGAGGTCAACGTGCGCCACGCAGACGGCCAGTCGCTGGTCACGGTAATCGGTTCCTGTGTCGTCGGATGAGCAAACATCAGAGAGGCCGCGTGCAGTGCGATGAAGCCTTCGACGCGAGACTTCGCGCCGTACTTGCCATCACCCACGATCGGCCAGCCACGCGCCGAGAGTTGCACACGAATCTGATGGCTGCGGCCGGTCTGTGGCAGAATCCTCACCAACGTGAAGCGGCCCACTTTTTGAACTCGTTCGTAAGACAAGACGCAGTCCTGACCGTCCTCTTCGTCATCGACAACCGAGACCACGTTGCGCGCCCGATCTTTGTTGAGCCGGTCATGCAAGACGCCTGCGTCCGGTGAGACGGTTCCTTCGACCAGCGCGAGATACGTTTTCTCGACACTGCGGACGCGGAACTGTTCGGAAAGTCGCGACGCACCCTTGCTCGTGCGTGCGAACAGCACCACGCCCGAGACCGGCCGGTCCAACCGATGGACCACGCCGACGAAGACGTTCCCCGGCTTGTTGTACTTCCACGCGAGATAGTCCTTCGCCGCATCGACCAGCGTCGGCTGGCCCGAATGATCGCCCATCGTCAGCAATCCGGCGGGCTTCTCAACGGCGAGACAATGGTTGTCCTCATAAAGGATGCGCAGCGGCGATGTCACGAAGTCGTTCTCTCACAAAAGCCTGATGAATCCGATGATCGCGACTCGCACGGGGAGGACTATCCTGCCACCCTGCGGCTGGTATGCTCGCCGCCCGAGTCGATCCTAGCAGCCTGTTGAACATCGTAGAGTAGGCGGCTCGCCTGCTCGTATTTCGAGTTGGAAAACACAGGCGAGCCGCCTGTGCTACGGGTTCTTCCACAGGTGACCGGTGTTTCTGAAGGCCAATCTATCACGAAGGAGTTTGCGATGCGCATCATCCAATCCGCACTGATCGCCACGATCATTTTTGTTACGTCAGTCGCGCGAGCCGACATTGAATCGGGGCCGAACGTGGGGACGGCGGTGACGGCGTTGAAGGTCTTCGCGGCGACGGGCGATCACGCGGGGAAGGAACTCGACTTCGCGGCCGATCGTGGCGCAAAGCCGACCGTGTACGTGTTCATCCCGTATGACCGGTTCGACCGGCCCTTGGCTCGATTGCTGAAGACACTCGAAAAGTCGGTGATCGAGGCGGGGAATGAAGCGACCGTCGTGACGGTGTTCCTCGCCGATGACGAAGCGGCCGCGAAGGACCGCCTGCCGAAAGTTCAGATGTCGTTGCAGTTCACCTCCAACCCGCTCGCCATCTTTCCGAGCATGAAGCAAGGGCCGGAAGGCTGGCAGGTGAACACCGATGCGCAGTTGACGGCCCTCGTCGTGAAAGGTGGCAAAGTCGCCGCGAAGTTCGGCTACAGATCGGCCAACGAAACCGTCGCACCGGAGATCGTCGAAGCACTCAAAAAGACGATTGGAAAGTAGTAGTTATTCCGTTGCCGTGGGGGACACTCGTGAGCGAGGAACGGCGGGCAGATTGGCGTGGAGCCCCGTCCACCTCTTCTCTCAGTTCGCCTTCCCTGTGCTTCGGTAACTCTGTGGTAAACCTTCTTCGATGACGTTCCCAGAAGCGGATTTAACCACTGAGGCGCAGAGGCACAGAGAAGGCAAGCAGAGGTCTGTTCCTCAGGAGGGGCACAAGCTCAAGAACCAAATCTCAAGAAGTCATCACCGTCCATGAGTGTTGATTGGTTCTTGAGACTTGGTATTCAGGACCGGCGCATCAATTACTGTCGGAATTGTGGTAAGCCGGGTGCCGTAAGGCCCCGGACTCTTCGTCGAAGAATCCGGGGCCTTACGGCACCCGGCTCACCAAGGTCAAAAAAACAACCTCGACCGTTGTTGATGTGCCAACCCTTGGTTCTTAACCAACATGTTGCTTGAGCAGCTTCATGAACTCGCGGAACAGCGGCGTGTTGTCATGCCACGTTCGGCCGCTGATCAAGTTGCCATCCACGACAACGGGTTGATCGACGTAGTGACCACCAAACGAGGTGATGTCGAGGGCACACTTGGCGACCGTTGTCAGAGTCCGTCCCGTCAAACAACCGGCGGCAGCGGCGATCTCGACCCCGTGGCAGACCGTGGCCACCGGTTTGCCCGCGTCGAAGAAGTGCTTCGTCAGGGCGAGCAAGTCTCGGTCGTAACGGAGGTACTCGGGAGCGCGGCCTCCCGAGAGAAACAGCCCGACGTACTCGTCGGGATTCACGTCTCGAAACGCGATCTTGGCCTGGACGTGATAGGCCGGTTGCTCGCGCGTGATGTCCCACGGGATGCTGTCGTTGGGCGGAACTTCGTGCATCACGCCGTGGTACTTGCGAGCCTCCGGCCCGGCCACGACGACTTCAAAACCGTCCTCGGGAAGCCGAAAGAACGGATAGAGCGTGTCCATGACTTCGGTCGCATCACCGATCGGCATCAAGACTTTATGGGACATGGTTCGGGCCTTGTTTGAATGTGAAACGGACGTTGTGGCGGCGGAGGATACATTTGGATTGAAGGAGCGGCTACCGGGCAATCGAAGTCCGGCTAACAAAGCGAATGTCAACTTCTTCCCCCGTGTCCTCCCGTGCTCCCCGTGGTTCTTTCAGAGAGCAACCACGGGGAGCACGGGAGGACACGGGGGAAGATTGCCGTTCCTCTCAAATTTAAAGTCCGGTGGGTCGAGTCGAATTGAAAAGGAGGAAACCCGTGGCCTTACGGTAGACGGCTCGCCTCGCCCCCCCGCTCATGACCGTGCGAGGTCTAAGCCGGTCTTGATTCGTGGGGCGTTGCCGTTTGAGATTGCCGGAGTGAACCCTCTGCGACTATCTTCCCCGCCCTTACGAGCCGGAGATTTTTGAGTGTTGGCTCGTTCGCCAAGGAGTAGGCGATGATGCGAACTGTGCTGACAGGGATGTTGGCGGTGTTGGTGTGTGGCTGTCTCAGTCGCAGCGGCACCGATTTGTTGCAGGCCCGGATTCGGGATCAGGAAGTTCACCTTGCTGATGCCGAGCGGCAGGTCGCAACGACTCAGACTGAACTCGCCAAGGCGCGGCGCGAGGCCGACGGGCTGCGAACCGAACTGGCCAAACGAGGCAGTGGCGGTACGACGGCCGAACAGACCGAAGCGTTGGTGCGCGTGACCAAGCTTCAGATTCATTCGCTGTTGTCCGGCGGCATCAACAAGGATGAGCAACCGGGCGACGATGCGTTTGTGGCGCAGTTAGCTCCCGTCGATGTGGACGGTGAAGTGGTGAAGCTGCCCGGCCAGATCGAACTCACGCTGCTCGACCCCGCCGTGACGGAAGGCCAGCGCGAAGTGGGTCGCTGGAACTTCACGGTCGAGGAATGCCGTCAACATTGGACGCGCGGCCTGACCGGCGCGGGCTATCAGTTCACAGTGCCGCTCACCGCATCGCCGACTCACGACAGCTTGGTCTTGCACGCGAAGCTCACGACGGTGGATGGCCGTTCGTTTGACGCGAGCCAGATCGTGCGCGTTTCCCCCGGGACGACGATCACCGCCAGCAGCCGTCGCGAGGTACTCGGCCGCTCTGTTCTGGACCGTTCTTTACTTGACCGACCAGCACTCGACACCGTGCCGCGCGAATTGGATGACATTAACGACCCACCTCCCGCGCCACTGAAGGATCAGCCCGAGGAACTCCCCGCGTGGGCAGATCCAGCCGCGACACCCGCACGGCCTGCTGGAACAACACCACCCGCTGCACCGACAAAGGCGGGGGCGAAAACTCCGGCAGAACTTCCCGCGCCAGGCCTGTCCCCTCCTGCACCGAAGAAGCGCGAGTTGCCACCGCTGCGCGACTCAACCAACTGGACCGAAGGAACTATCCCGCAGTTGCGCTGAGGGTGCTGCCCGACTTGCTCCTCACGCGGCACTACGCGAGGTTTTTAGGCGAGCTGTGTGCCGTAAGTCCACGGGTTTCTGGCGACGAATTTAGTACCCGGAGCTTCACGACGTGCGGCTCGTCAGTCGCTCATGCATCGCCGCAACTGCGATCAGCCGAACTTCAGGTGTGGAACGACATCGGTCGCTGCGGTATGAAGTGAGCCGATCTCTCAGCCATCTCTCACCGCGAGGAGCCTCACTCATGTTGAGCTTCATACCACCGCACGTTTCCTTCGACCGTCGGGCGTTTCTGTTGGCGGGCGGGTTGAGTTGCTTCGGAGCGGACATCGCCGGTTCCGCGATGGCCTGTGCGGCGGAACGAGCCGCGCGCGGTGAAGGTGTTGCCGCAGCGGGCGAGATCGGTTCGGGGCGACGCAAGATCGCGAAGTCGGCGATCATGATCTGGCTGTCGGGGGGCGCATCCCACATCGACACGTGGGATATGAAACCGAACGCACCGCTCGAATATCGCGGCGAGTTTCATCCGGTCGCCACGTCGGCTCCGGGGATCGAATTGTGCGAGCATCTGCCGCATCTGGCCAAGCAGGCGCATCATCTCGCAGTCGTTCGTTCGCTCGGCGACTTCCATCGCGGCACGGGCGATCATCACGCGGGCTACTACACCAATTTGACGGGCCACTCGCCCGACCCGACGTTTCACCGATTGCTCAACGCGCGCACGCCCTATCCGACCGACTGGCCTTCGATGGCGTCGGTCGTCGCGATGAAACGGCCGCCGCATCCGAGCCTCCCCAACGCGATCACCCTGCCGCAAAAGGAAGGTGCTCCCGAGTACACGCGACCCGGTCAATTCGCCGCACGGCTGGGGATCGAGTACGACCCGCTGTTCGTTGATGGTTCGCGAGCCAAGCCGCTCGACTTCACCGTTCCCGCGTTGACCTTGCAGGGAAAGATCACGCGCAAACAAGTCGCCTCGCGGCGCGAGCTGCTCGCCACACTCGACCGCGCTCAGCAATCGGCCGAGCAATCTCCCGCGCTCTCCGATTATCAGAAGCATCAACTCAAAGCCTTTTCATTGCTGACATCGAGCGAAGCGAAGTCGGCTTTCGACATCGGGTCCGAACCGGAATCAGTGCGACAGAAGTACGGCAGCAGTATCACAGGGACTTCGATGCTCATGGCGCGGCGACTCGTCGAAGCGGGCGTCACGTTCGTCACCGTCTTTTGGAAAGAGAACAAGGAACTCGACAAGCTCTGCAAGAGCGGCGGCGGCTGGGACACGCACGGCAACAATTTTCACTGCCTCAAGGAGCGACTGCTGCCTGAGTTCGATCAGCCGTTCGCCGCACTGCTCGATGACCTGCACCAACGGGGCCTGCTCGACGAGACGCTCGTGATCGTGTCGAGCGAGATGGGACGCCGTCCGAAAATCGGCGACCCTCGCTCGGGAGGGGTCTCGGGGGCGGGCCGCGCTCATTGGACGCACGGCATGTCTACACTGTTGGCGGGAGGCGGCATCCAAGGTGGTCAGGTTTATGGCTCGACGGACAAGCTGGCCGAGTATCCGAAGGACAACCCAGTCGGAGCCGAACACATCGCCCGCACGGTCTTCCATTCGCTCGGCATCGACGACCTGATGGCCAAGGACCGCGAAGGCCGCCCGTTCCATCTCATGGACGAAGGTCGCGTGCTGACGGAACTGTTCTGAAAACCGCCCCGTAGGACGGGCACTCTTGCCCGTTTTGCTTTGGTGTTCACGAGCAGACGGGCAAGAGTGCCCGTCCTACGATTTCGATCCGTGATCGAACGGTCCTCATCGTTGGCAGCGCGGGCAGTAGAACGTGGACCGCTGAGTTTGCACGACGCGCACGACGGTGGCTCGATTGCAGGTCGGACACGTTTCGTCCGCTCGCATGTAGACGCGGTGCTCGTTCTGGTAGCGACCGCTTTGGTTGAGGGCGTTGCGATACGTGCCATCTCCCAACGTCGAGCCTTCGTAAGTGATCGCCAGTTCGAGAACGGATTGCACGGCGGCGGCGAGTCGCTTCACTTCGGGCAGTCGCAACGAATCGGCGGCGCGATGCGGGTCGATCCTCGCGACGTGCAGAATCTCGCTCGCATAGAGATTGCCGATCCCCGCGACGAGACGTTGGTCGAGCAGCGCGACCTTGATCGCGCGGCGGGTTGCGGCGAGTCGCTCACGCAGCTCGGTCATTGAAATCGCCAACGCATCCGGGCCGAGTTTGTTCGGACCGAGATCACGCTCCAATTCGCCGGGTCCAAACAGACGAACGGTTCCCAAACCGCGACGGTCCCAGAACCAGATCGAGTTGAAGTCACGATGGCCCTCGAATTGCCATTCGAGTCTCAGGTGTTCGACATCCGGCGGATCGGCCAGCAGCATCAGCCCCGTCATCCGCGGTTCGATCACGAGACTCGATCCGACCACTAAATCGAGCACAACCCGCTTCCCCAGCCGTCGCGCCGCCGTGACAACTTGTCCTTCGATGCGACTCGCCATCCGAGCGAACGTCGGCGTGATACCGATCGGTCGGCAATGTGTTTTGCAACGTTTGACCTTGAGAATGCGTCGGCCTTCGACGAACGGCCGAATGCCGCGGACCATCGTTTCGACCTCGGGTAACTCTGGCAAAGGAAAGCTCCGTAGGCCGGACCCCTTGGTTCGGCTGTATCTGACGGCCGGTTGATAAACGTAGAGTAGGAGGCTGGCCTGCTCGCATTTCTAAAGGCAAAACACAAGCGGCCCGCCTGTGCTACGGCTTGTTCAATAGGTTTCTGACGGCCGGACCAAGGGGTCCGGCCTACGTTGAGTTGCAGCCATCGCCACCCCTTCGACTTTACGGATCGGGTTCCCCTTGCTCGGGCTGACGCGCGAACCTGACGGCAGCATTCTAGCGGCTGGCGCGATGAGTGGGATGATGGACCGCGAGGAGTCACGCGAGCAGCGGAAATTGCAGAATCTCCTTGACCCTAGGAGGTCACCGGACGATCTTACTCCCCGAGATGCCGTCTTCCGCACGGTTCGTTCGACATTCCGCCGTCTCAGTTGGGAAGCGACCTCCCGACCCATCGCGGCCAGTTCACATCGGGTGTCATCATGCTGCGTTCCCGTTCTGTATTCGCTCAATTGGTGGCAGGTCTGGGGTGTGTCCTCGCCCTGTCGGTCTCAGTGAGAGCCGCCGAGGCTCAACCCAAGCTCGACCGGGCACAGCAGGTGGCAGCTCACCTCGCTGCGGGTGAGTTCGGTCCGGCCCTCAATCTGGCCAAGACCGCAGCCAGCCCGGCCGAACAAGCGGGGCTGCTGAACAACGTCGCGGCGGCTCAACAGAGTGCCGGTGAAACGACGGCAGCATCGGGAACGATGCAACAGGCCAGTCGAGCCAATGGTCGCCGAGCCGGTGGGCAAGGTGCTGGCGGAGGCAGTCAAGCGGGAAGCGGTGGCTTCGGCGGCGGTGGCTCGCTGGCCGACTTCAGCACGCTGATGACGCTCATCATGGAGAACACCTCGGGCAAGTGGGAGGCCGAGGATGGCGAAGGTGGCACGATGTCACCGTTCCCCACCGGCGTGCGCGTCGCGCCAGGTGGACTGCTGCAAAAGCTCACGCAAGAAGAACAAACCGGCGTGCTGGCTTCGCTGGGGACGACCGCTCGCAAGGCGGACCTCAACGCGGACGTGGCTCAACACTCGGACCTGCGGATGGTCTCGCTGACTCGTTTGGAGAAGGCGGTCGCTCAGCGATTGGCTGACGGCGAGCCGGTTCCCGAAACGATGGCTCAACTCGCCGGGTTGTCTCAAATCAAGTACGTCTTCGTGTACCCGGAAGCCAACGAGATCGTGCTGGCGGGGCCGGCCGAAGGCTGGCAATACAACGCTCAAGGACAGCCGGTCGCCGTCAGCAATGGCTGGCCGACGCTGCAACTCGATGACCTCGTCACCGTGCTGCGGACGTTTGCCAAAGGGAACGCCGACTTCGGTTGCTCGATCAACACGCGCGATGCGGGAGTCCGGGCGCTGACCGACTATGTGCAGAAGTCGCAGTCCAAGGGAGCGATCAGTTCGGTGGCCGTCAAAGGCTGGGTGAATGCCCTCCAACACAAGCTCGGTCGCCAAGACATCGAAGTCTGGGGCGTTCCCGGTGACAGCCGCGTCGCCCGCGTGATCGTGGAAGCGGACTATCGGATGAAGTTGATCGGGATCGACAAGCTCGATGCGGGCAAGGATGTTCCGAGCTACTTCGACCTGCTGCCGGTCGCTCAGCAGAAGAATGTCCAGACGATGGACGCGTTGCGATGGTGGCTCACGATGAAGTACGACGGCGTGCAACACAGTGCCGACAAGAGTGCCTTCGAGATCGCAGGGTCTTCCGTTCTCTGTCAGTCCGAAAATCAACTGCTGACGGCCGATGGCAAGCATGTGCCGACCGGGAAGTCGGAAGCGACCAACCGCATGTTCGCGCAGAACTTCACCGCGAACTACGACAAGCTGGCTGCTCGCGACACGGTGTTCGCGGATACCCAGAACGTCTTCGATCTCGCGCTGGTCTCGGCTCTGATCCAACACGAAAACCTGAACGACAAGGCTCACTGGGACATGGGTGCGTTCGCTCCGAACGGCGCTTATTCACCAGCCCGCTACGCTGTTCCGAAAGAATGTGAATCGGTCGTCAACCATCGCGTCTACAACGGCAAGGACATCGTGGTCCAGATCGCCGGGGGCGTGAAGGGGGACGTGATGTCCGTCGTGAAGGACAAGGCTCTGAACACCGAATCGCCTCGCTTGGGCAATGTGGCTCAATCCGCCAAAGCGGGCGATCTCCCCGCCGGTCGTTGGTGGTGGGATGCCGCTCGGTAGGTACCGCTCGCTGACGGAATTTGCCTCAAATAGGACGGGGCCGACTTCACAGTCGGCCCCGTTTTTTATTTGTGGCCGAACGAAATCGAGCGACCTCGACAGCGACGCAGCCCGGCGCGAGAATCGCGTTAGGATCGGCGCATCAATCACTGCCGCAATTGGGTGAGCCGGGTGCCGTAAGGCCCCGAACTTTACGTCGAGGAAATCCGGAGCCTTACGGCACCGGGCTCACCAAAGCCAAATAGAAAACCCCGACGGTGATTGATGCGCCGATCCTAAGCAGTGTTGACGACGACCGCACGAAATATGGAACAGCCCCGCTCTCATGTCTGACTCCGCGCCCCTGCCTGATGCGAACATGAACTCGGTGATTCCCGAGGCTCCCAGCGAGACTGCGTTCCCCTCGCAAATCGATTCGATACCGACCACAGAAGACCATTCAACCGACAGCCTGCCGCCGCGTGAGAAGGTGAAGTTGTTTCCCACGACGCCGGGCATCTATCTGATGAAGGACTCCGTCGGCCGCGTGATCTACGTCGGCAAGGCGGTCAACCTGCGCAGCCGCGCGTCGAGCTACTTCACGAAGATCGCTGCCGAGGACTCGCGCACCGCCAACCTCGTCCCCGAGATCTGCGACATCGATTTCATTCCGTCCGAGAGTGAGGTCGATGCACTGCTGCTCGAAGCGCGACTGATCAAGGACATCCAGCCGCGTTTCAACACGGCGCTCAAGGACGACAAGACGTTTCCGTACTTGGAAATCTTCGTGCGTGAAGAGTTCCCACGCGTCGAGTTCACGCGCAAGCCGCAGCCACGCGGGACGAGGCTGTACGGCCCGTTTCTCAATTCGCGGCAACTGCGCGGCGCGATCGTTGTCCTCCAGCAGGTCTTTCGATTTCGCACTTGCTCGCTCAAGATCAAAGAGGCGGATGAACGCTGGCGCTGGTTCCGGCCGTGTCTGCTCGCGAGCCTCAATCAATGCACGGCTCCATGCAATCTGAGGATCTCGCGCGAAGAATATCGCCACGACATCCGTCGGCTGCGGCTGTTCCTCGAAGGAAAACGGAAGCGGCTCTTCCGCGAACTGCGTGAGGAAATGTTGGCCGCATCGAAAGAGTTGAAGTTTGAAAAGGCCGCCCGGCTGCGCGATCAAATCAAGAACCTTGAGGGACTGAACTTTTGCGGAAACCTCAAGGACCACGCACAGCCCGAGGCATTTCAGATCGATCCACGCAAGGGACTGCTCGGCCTGAAAAAGGTCTTCAACCTGACGAAGCTGCCACGTCGGATCGAAGGGATGGACATCGCCCACTTGCAGGGGGGTGAGACCGTCGCGAGCTGCGTGCAGTTCATTGACGGACTGCCGTTCAAGCACGGCTACAAGCGGTTCCAAATCAAGACGGTCGAGGGCGTCGATGACTTCGCCTCGATGCGTGAAGTTGTCAGCCGCCACTTCCGCCGACTGCAACAAGAAGGGGAAGCCTTCCCGGACATCCTGCTGATCGACGGTGGCAAAGGGCAACTCGGCGCGGCGATGGCGGCGCTCGAAAGCATTGGCGTCACGGCCCCGTTCGTCTGCTCGCTGGCCAAGCGCGAGGAAGAAATCTACCTGCCGGGCGAGTCCGACCCGAAGGTCCTGAGCAAGCACTCCTTCGCACTGCGCCTGTTGCAATACGTGCGAGACGAATCCCACCGCTTTGCTCAGCACTACCACCACCTGCTCAGAAAGAAATCAACGCTGACGTAACCAGTACACGTTGAGAACAGACGAACTGGAGTCGTAGTCCGGACCCCTTGGTCCCGACGAAGCGGTGATTACTAGCCCGGCGAGTTGCTCGCATTTGTGGTGCCTCGCCCGGACCAAAGGGGCCGGACTACGGCTGCGACTTTTGACGAAACATCATGCTTGCCTTCTGTCTCGCTCGCTGCCCACACTTGCTGCCGCTGTCTGTGATCGAACCGCACTCGGGAGTCCCCCCATGTCTCAACCGCGCGACGACATCATTCTCTGGGGACAGAACGCTCCGTTGCGGCGATTCTTGATCGTGTCGAACCTGATGCTGTGTTGGATCGGGTGCGATCTGACGCTGCAAACATTGTCGAACGTGAACATGGTGGGGCACGACTTCTGGATCGTCGCACACCATGTCACCGGCATTCCGTGGCAGCGGATGCTGTTGGACGATTGGCCGATCGACATGTGGCGGTTGCATCTGTACACGGCCTATTCGTTGCCGGCGATTGGCCTGTTGATGCTCGTGCTGCTCGACCGGTTGGTCAGTCAGGGAGAGACACGTCTGCCGAAGCTGGTCACCTGGTGCGGGGCGGCATTCATCGTGGGCGGCGCGCTCTGTGACATTTCCGTCACTGTGGCGTGCAGCCCCGATCTGGCGATGGAGGGGAACCCGTATGTTCGCGTCCTGATCGACTCGCAACATCCGCTCGCGTTCGTTTACGCGCATGCGCTTATCACGCAGTCGCTGTACATCACGCTGTTCTGCGGGCTGTGGCTCGGCTTTCTGCGGCACCGGCAGACGATCGCCGACACTATTTCAGCGTCGGCTCCGGTCGGCTGGTTCGGCTTTTTGAAGGCGGCGACTGGCGGTGCTCATCTCACCACGCGGCAATGGCTCGTGCCGTTGAGAATGTCCGACGTTCCGCTGCTGTATCACTACGTCTGGCTGGTCGCGATTCCGGTCGTGTTTGGGATCAGCCTGTTCCGGTGGTATGCGGCGTTGGAATGGTTGGGCTTCGTGGAGCCCGCGTTCTCGACGCGGTTCCTCGTCGTGGTGCATGGCGTCTTCAGCACGCTGGTCCTGTACTTCCTCACGATGTGGCGACTGTCTCGCCCACTGCCACAGGTGTGAGCCGCTCGGAAGCGAACTAGGCGACGCGGTACTACGCTCACGCAAACTGGTCACCGAGGACAACGCGGCGACCTCGCAGGAAATCAGCGGTTGTCATGGGACGTTTGCCGTCGGGTTGGAGCGAGATGATTTTGAGGTGGCCTTCGCCGCACGAGATCACGAGTTGATGATCTGCGACGCTGGTGACCGCGCCCGGCGCGGCCGCTTCGTGTGAGTCGGGGGCGACCGTTTCGACGGCGAGAATCAGCAATCGTAGCGGCGGTTTGTCGAGCTGATGCAGTTCGGTGAACGAGCCGGGCCAAGGCTGCATGCCTCGCACATGGCGGGCGATCTGTTCGGCGGATTGCATCCAAGTGATACGACCGTCGGGCTTGGAAAGCTTGCGGACGCGAGTCACCTGCGCCGGGTCTTGCAGCTCGCGTGAGACTGTTCCCGCCATGATCTCGTCGATCACGCGCAACGTCAGCGGGACCGCGAGCGCCGCCAGTCGCTGTTCGAGTTGTCCGGTCGTTTCACTCAGGTCGATCGGCGTGCTGACCCGGCCGAGCATCGGACCCGCGTCCATCTTCGGTTCGATCTCAATGATCGTCACGCCGGTCTCGCCATCGCCGTTCAAGATCGCAGCGTGAATGGGTGTCGCGCCGCGGTACTTTGGCAACAGCGACGCATGGATATTGATCGTGCCGCGCGGCGGAACGGCGAGTACAGCGGGAGAGAGCATCTGACCGTACGCTGCCACGACGAAGAGGTCCGCGTTCAGAGCCTGCAAGTCGGCGACGGCCTCATCGGTTTTGATCGAGTCGGGTTGGAGAACGGTCACGCCTCGCTCGACGGCGGCGAGCTTGAGCGGGTTGACGTGCTGATGATGCCCGCGTCCCGTGCGATCTGGCTGAGTCACCAAGCCGACAATCTGATGCGGCGATTCCAGCAACGCGAGAAACGATGGCAGGGCCAGATTGCCGGTCCCCATAAAGACGATGCGAAGACTCACGACGGAAGGTTCCTTGATGTAGGACGAGCGTTCTCGACGCGCCGAATAAATTGGCTGCGGGGCGGCGTCAGTAGCCTGTTGATGAACCTTCGAGTAGGCGGCTCGCCTGCTCACATTTCCAGCTGGAGAACACGGGCGAGCCGCCTGTGCTACGGTTTTTCAACAGGCTGGTATCGCCACCTCGCTCGCCGGTTTATCGGGAGCGTCCATCCGGTCCACCATTCAATCCCGTTACTCCGCAGGCGGGCGTTCTTGCTGGAGGTGGAATTTTTTCACGATGTTGCGGCGGAGAATGGGACCGAACCAGCGGGCGTAGCGCGACATCCAAGCGATCAGTTTGCCGTGCAGCGGGAAGATGATGACCTCCTGATTGCGGCGCACGCCACGCAACATCAGTTTGGCGGCTCGCTCGGGTGAGATGGCCATTCGCGCACCGACCGCCGTCGTTTCTCGAAAGGGAGCCTTGCCGATTCCGACTCCGTTGTCGAACAGATGCGTGGCGATGAAGCCGGGGCACGCGACGCTGATTTTGACGCCGTACCACTCTGCCTCGGATCGCATCGACATGCTCATCCCGACGACCGCATGTTTGGTCATCGCGTAGGAAGACGACAACGGCAATGGCGCAACACCCGCGATCGACGCCGTGTTGATGATGTGGCCGAACTTCTGTTTCGCCATGACTCGGTATGCGGCCATCGTCCCCCAGATGCAGCCTTCCACGTTCACCGCCAAGATGCTGCGCCACTGTTCGGGCGTCATCTCGATCGTGTCGCCCGCGATGGCGAACCCGGCGTTGTTGAACATGAAGTCGAGGTGCCCGTGTCGAGCGGCAACCTCTTCGACGACGCGGTCGCATTCGGGCTGCTGCGTGACATCGAGCCGCACGGCCTCGGCCTGCCCCCCGGCAGCGATCAGTGCGGCAACGGTCTCGTGAGCGGCCGCCTCGTTGAGATCGGCCACCACCACGAACACTCCGTCGCGCACCAATTCCTGGCACAGGGCGCGACCCAACCCCGAGGCACCGCCCGTCACAATGGCCACTCGCCGATCCGTCATCGCTTCAAAACCTTTCTCGGTTGGTTACTGCAGTTCATTTAATCGCGTGGGCAACGCCCCGCGGTCGATGCACAGGAGAGTCTGTTTCACCGCTTGACGCGCGGGGCGTTGCCGACCCGGTTAAACGATTCATCACAAGGATTACTGCGATCAGAACGGCAGCAGCTGGCCAATTCCTTCCGCGCGGGCACGTTCAAACACGCGCACGGCCACGGCGAGGTCTTCCAGTCCGATGCCGACCGACTTGAACAGGGTGATGTCTTCGGGGTGTGCCCGGCCGGTCTCGCGACCCTGCACCACGTCGGACAGTTCGTGAACGCGGGACCAGTCGAGGCTGCCATCTTCGATCGCGGGAACGAAGTCGCCAGCCTCCAACTTGCAGGCGTCGAGGCTGTCGCACGCAATGTGATCGGCGCGACGGATCGTGGTGACATCGATCTCGGCCTTCGTCAGATAGTTGCTCCCGATGACGTTCAGGTGAGTCCCCTCGGCGAGCGAATGTCCGTCGAAGAGTGGCACGCGGCTGGTGGTGGCGCAGACCACGATGTCTTTTTCAGCGGCAGCCTCTTCGGGCGAATGAACGGCGACGACGGGAACATTGCAAAACTCGGTCATCTCAGCGGCGAAGGCGCGACGACGGGCATCGTCTCTTCCGTACACTTCGATCCGTTCAATCCGTCTCACGCTGCACACCGCTTTGAGCTGTGCCTTGGCTTGGAACCCGGTGCCAAAGCAACCGACGATTTTCGCGTCCGGTCGAGCCATGAACTTGGTGGCGACGCCTGACGCGGCTCCCGTTCGCATCTGGCCGAGCAAGTTGGCTTCGATCAATGCGACGGGTTGACCAGTCTTGGCGTCAAACAGTCCGAACTGGAATCTCGCCCCTTTAGGAGTGGTCACGTAAGACTTGTAGCCCACGTAACCGAGCGGTTCGGAACCGGCCGACAGCACATGCAGCGTCGCACCATGTCCGCCGGCAACACGGCGACGCGGCTGATGTTCGGCCCGTTCATCGCCCCATTGACGAAAGGCATCTTCCACGGACTCGATCGCCCCATTGATGTCGAGCAACCAGGCCACATCTTCTTCAGTGAGATAGAGCGCGGACATGGGAAGGACCTCCATAGAAAGGGGTAGTTCATCACCACATCAGATCGGCACGTTGTTGGTTCAGCCGGTCGTTCTGACGCGACGGCATCCTACCGTGCGAACGATCAGTCGCACTCTCGCGTACACGATTTTCTCACGGCCACGCCGAAGTCCGCCTAACAAAGCTAAGCCGGACTTCGGCAACTCGACTTCCACCACGAACAACCTGCCCTACTTGCCGGTCAGGATTCGGCGACGATCTTGGCGATGTCGTTGAAGTCGTTCTTGAGGGACCGGTACAGCTTGCCATACATCGGGTACGACTTGGTGTAGATCCGTTTGGCTTCGGCTTGCGGGTCCGTGCTGCTCGTCACCTTGATCAGTGCAGAGCAAGCTTCAACCACGCCCTTGAAGCGTCCGGTCCCCGCTGCGGCGAGCAGAGCCGCGCCGAACGCGGGGCCTTCCTCGGCGTTGATCATGCTCACACGACGGCCATACACGTCGGCCTGCATCTGACGCCAGAAGTCGCTGCGTGCTCCGCCGCCCGAGAGACGGATCTCGCGGATCGGGATGCGCATTTCGTTGATGACTTCGAGGCAGTCACGCATCGCATACGTCGCCCCTTCCATGATCGAACGAATGATGGCCGACCGGCCGTGGCGCAGGCTCAGGCCGATGAAACAGCCGCGTGCGTTGGGGTCCGCATGGGGCGTGCGCTCACCGGTGAGATACGGCAGGAAGAAGAGACCTTCACAGCCGGGGGGAGCCTCGGCCGCTTGCTCGGTGATGATGTTGTAGGGGTCCGTCTTGATCTTCTTGGCGGCAGCGACTTCGGTCTCAGCCAATTGATTGCGATACCACTGCAAGCCGCCTCCTGCGGAGAGGACGCAGCCCATGATGTGCCACTTGCCGCGCACAGCATGACAGAACGTGTGAACGCGCCCGGTCGGGTCGATCTGCACATCGTCGCTGTGAGCGAAGACAACTCCGCTGGTCCCGAGGGTCGCCGAGATGATGCCTCGTTTGACGATGCCGTTCCCGACGGCACCGGCAGCTTGGTCACCGGCTCCCGCAACGACGGGAACACCCTTTTTGAGACCGAGCAGTTTCGCCGCCGCTTCCGTCAGCGTGCCAGTCACATCTTCGGACTCGAAAACTTTAGGGAGCAACGTCGATTTGATTTCGAGCTTCTCGAGCAGTGGCTTGCTCCACTGACGGTTCCGCACATCGAGCAGCAGCGTTCCCGAAGCATCGCTGACATCGGTCGCAAACTCACCGGTCAGCTTGAGTCGCACGAAGTCTTTCGGCAGCAGAATCTGCGTCGTCTTGGCGTAGCTCTTTGGTTCGTTCTTTTGCAGCCAGAGAATCTTTGGCGCGGTGAACCCGGTGAGAGCGGGATTGGCGACCATCTCGATTAGTTTTGGGCGGCCACCGACGCGCGTTTCGATCTCGGCACATTCATCGGCGGTGCGCTGGTCATTCCACAGGATCGCGTGACGGATGACGTTTTGCTGCTTGTCGAGAAACACGCTGCCGTGCATCTGACCGCTGAGTCCAATCCCGGCCACTTCGTCTGGCTTGATCTTGCCGGTCTTGAGAACCTTCTTGACCGTCTCGATGGTCGCGTCCCACCAATCGTCGGGATTTTGCTCGGACCAACCGGGTCGTGGCGACATCAGGGGGTATTCGGCGGTGGCCGAGGCGAGGATGGTTCCGTCCTCACGCATGGCTATGGTTTTGGTCCCACTCGTGCCGATATCGATCCCCAAAAATACAGCCATCGTGAGTGGTCCCTGGTGCAGGCGAGAGGAGTAGCGGAGTCAGCCGCGCAAGGCTCTATCGAACTCGCAGCAATGCGAGAGCGATCAGTCAAGTGCGGCGGCAGTCTATCAATCAAGAGGCTCATTCGCCACGAACTCCCGTCGAACGGCAGCTTCAGCCTCAAGCCGCGTCGAGTGCGCGCAGCGTCAAAGATCACGCCGCGCAATAGACCAGACCGGTCTTGCTGAGCGACCCGACCGCGCCTATAAACCCGCCCGCTTGGCCGGGTGTCTGTATTACTGACGGAGGTGCCAAAACTTTTCGGACGGCTTGGAACGATTCAACGGTGCATGCTAGACATGACCGGTTCTCGCCTTCCTACGCGACTCCACCGTCGCGATCGACCCCGACTGAGCCACCCCGAGGCCGCGGTTTTCTGCTCGTCAGAGATCGCGGTCTCGGTCATTAGGCGACCGGCATCTGAAAGTAGACCGGTCACTCCGTGACCGGAACCTTCGAGTGCCGGAGTGACTCGTCTACTTTGGGGTAAGCTATTTCCTGCCGCTCGCCTTACCGTCCCGTACGATGGGCGCATCACGGCTGCGAGGCGACTCGCTTCACGTCGCTCCGTTTGCGGAACGACTCATACGAGTGAACGGCTGTTCCGGCGAAGTGCTTGGTGCGGCGGCAGGTCGTCTCGGCCGACTTCAGTTGGGTGTGCAGTTCATCGAGCGTGTTGTCGGCGAACGAGATCTTGGACAGCACCACAGTCGTGGCGCTGAAGCCTGCCAGTTCTTGACCGCTGGCCGTGGCGATGTCTCGCGAGCGAAAGCCGCTCCATTCCGGGTCGAGCCTCACGAACCCTTCCGCTTCGTTTCGAGCGAGGGCGATTTGCGAGCGAGGCACTGACGGCGCGGCCGCTCCACAACGTTCGGCGATCTGCGTGAGATGCTTCTGGACGCGAGCCAAGTCTTCGTCGGTCGGATCGGCGGGAAGCTCCAGTCCGACGTGAACGTGCTGTCCGTCGTCGAGTCGATGCAACCGCAGTCCATCCACGCGACTGAGCGTCGCCAGTTCTTTCCCCCGCGCCGCGGATGATCGCCTCAAACCGCTCCCGCTTTGTCCGCATACGCGAGCAAATCCTGTCCATGAGCGATCAGGCCGTCGGCCCCTTCCGCCGCGTCGAGTTCCTGCCACCAGAACGGGCTACGGGCTGTCGACGCCAAAGGCCAGACCCGATTGAGTCCTCACGCGGGGCGCTGGCATTCGACGTTCAGTTCGAGGAACTCGCGCAGGATCTGTTCGCGCCGCAGCCGGTCTTTCCAACCGAGCAACAAGTACGGCTCGTTGTCGAAGTGAATGCCGTCGAACCGTTGCTCAGCGGGCGACTCGCGGTTGAAGACGATCACCGCATCGACCACAGCCAGCAGCGGCACGCCATGCTGCGGCTTGAGGGCGAACTCGGGATAGCCATCGAGCGCATGAACCTGGATGCGTGCCTGATAGTCTTCCGCGAGGAACCGCCGCCACGCACCGGCGGTCGGGGAACTCACAGGTGACTCGTTCGACAGCCTGGCTCTTGGCGGACGTTGCCGTGGGAGCCGCCGTGGTGGTTGTCGGACGGGAACTCGCGGGATCGGCATCGGTCGGCTGGAGGGTGATCTCAGCTTCCTGCGGCGAGCCACGAACCACCTTGCAATCGAGCTGCATCCAGAGCTGCTCGATCGACTCATTGCGGCAAAAGGTGAACAACTCTTCGCGACTGGCCGCGTCGTTGAGGACGGCGTTCGATTCCCACAACCACATCGCGCGGGGAGTTGTCGTCGCAGCCGTCTTGAAGCTGATGTCGTCGATCCACACGGCGTGCCTACCGGGCGATGTGAAGTCGAGCGTGAGGCCACCCAGATATTGAATATCCAGTCCCTTGAGCGCCGCCAGCGGGATGAGCACTTCCTGCCACTGGTTCGTGACGCCCTTGGGCAGGAACCGACGGATGTCGCCGACGGGCAGTGAGTCATCCTTCTCGATCCACTTGCCATCAGCCAACTTGACCGTGAATTGCTCGCCGCCCACTTGCCCCTTCACCCAGAACGACAAGTACCCGAACGGCCGCGGGTCGAAGTACCGGCGCTGCGGCGCGCGAAAATAGAAGAACTGGGGCCACACGCCGCAGTAGCCGGCGACTCGGCGATCGGTCTGCACGGAGAGACTGCTACCGCTTTTGCCTCGCCGGACATTGGCGTCCCGCGCGATCACCGCGACCGAGTCACCCGCCTGATACTTCGGGTGAAAGCCGCCGAGCTTGTTCAGTTGCCCCCCCTCAAAATCATCGACCAGCAGCAGCTTCACGGGAGGAGCCGCGTTGAGGGGCGAGGACAAGCAGAGGAACACCAAGCCGAACACAAACGCAACGAGGACATGGCGACCCATTCAAAAGTGCATGAAACGAAGACGTTTCCGACAGAAGCCGTAGTCTGGACCCCTTGGTCCGGACGAGACCTCGCGCAAGAGAGCAAGCGAATACGCTGAAGTTGAATGCCTCATCCGGACCAAGGCGTCCGGACGACAGCCTCCGCTCGCCTTTTGACTTCAATCCTCAACCTCACTGGCGAACCAGCTCGACCGGCTCCGAGTGCGGTGTTTCTGAGGGGAGCTGATCGAAGCTCGAACCGACGGTGAAGCGATTCGCTTCCTCGGCATCGCGCATAGCCAGCACGACCAACTGATAGCGGGTTCCCGGCGGCGTCTTGTCGTTTCCAAAGTGAGACGTGGCCACGAACCGCGTTCCGCGAACGGCACGACACGGCTGCTGCACCCACCACTCGGCACCGGCTGCAACATCGCGCACCACGACGACCGGCCACCCGTGAGGGCTGTCGCATTCCACTTCCTGCACTCGCTCCACCAACTGACCGGGAGGTGCGGCCACGGAGATCGCCGCGCGCGGCTGAAATCCCGCACGCACGGCATAGCCACCGACCAACATCGTCGTCACCAACACCACACACCACACCCACTTCCGGACCAGAAACCGCTTCACGTCGCACACCCTTTCATGAACTTACCTGATGATTGGAGAACCACACTCGGCTCACCCGATTCTCAATTGAGTCAGTCACATTTGACGTTTCCGACAGAAGTTGAAGTCGTCGTCCGGACCCCTTAGTACGGACGGAGACCTCCTGCAGGAGAGCCACCGAATACGCCGAGATTGCAGACATCGTCCGGACCAAGGGAGACTCAGTTCGACCGATTGCGACTGCTGTTGATCACGTCCGATTGGCCTACTTCCGCAATACTTCAAACCCAGCGGTCAATCACTCGCGACGACGTTGACCAACCCCATCACGTCTCGCCCCGCAGGCAATTCGTTGAGGACCGCACCCGTGGCGAAGAGCTTCTCGTCGTCAGCATTGCGGGCGACGATGAGTGCCACTTGGAACGGAGTTCCTGCCGGAGTTCCCGTATTGCCGATGATGACCGGGCAGCGCAACGTCGTCCCCTCGACCGATTCCGCCGGAGATTGCACGTACCACACGGACTCTTCGCCTAATGTTTGCACCAGAACTACAGGTCGCCCGGTGGAAGATTCGCAAACGATCGTGTCGGAAGCATTCAGTGCTTGCCCGGCGGTCAGCTTCCAAGTCGCCAATCCCTCAACGGGATGGATCGCAGGAGTGACACTGGAAGTCGGTGTGAGTGTCGTTTCCGATGCCGTGGCCGCCGTACTCTGCGCAACCGGGCGCTGCGACTCAACCTTAGTGACAGACTGCACGGTGGGAACCGGCATTCCGGCGGCATTGCCCGGTGCCGCCGAGGCGAAGCCATCGCCACACAAACCACCCACCAAGAGGGCCGCCACGGCGGTAGTGCCATGCGTGGCGAATTTCTGACGAAACACGATCAACTCTCCAATTCAAAGGTTGTCCGCTCGGTGAACTTTCACCCGCAATCACGATCAAGTTCAAACGTTGATCACACCAACGCGACCTGTGATCGTGTTCAGAACGAGTCTCCCGAACGCCGTCTGGCGCGGGGCTCTTGCTCCCGTCGAAACCCCCGACGAACACCGTGCCGAACTCTACACGGCAACGAGCAACCTGCTTGAACGAAACTTTTTCTTGCCGTCCATTTCGAGCTGTCACTCTGAGTGTTGTCCCGGTCACATCCGTTGGAGAATCGATACCGTGCAGGCAAACGTTTTCGGTCACAACTGATCTGAGACGAGGGCCAACTCGCCACCCTGCGGTCGCAACGGTGAGTCGCGTGTTGCGTGACGTGACGACCAGGCAGAATCTCTCCAATGTGCGCGATGTTTCGCCAAGGTCGGGCACTCTGATCGACGCGGGCCATTGGCTCGTGGCACCCCAACCGGCAGCAGACAATGTCCCTGCACTCATCCATACGATCCATCGTCGTGCCGAACTTCGGTCTGTAGAGTGTCGCGGCCCGGTGGAGGCCGCTCGTTGCGAGAGCGATTCCTCCACGAATTCACTCACCCCCGAAAGGACTGCTTCGATGACGCGATTCGTTCTCCGGTCTCTGTGTCTGCTGAGTCTTCTGGCACTGCCGTGGTCTTCGGCCGCGCGTGCTCAAGACATGGCCCTGTCTACCGTGCTGATCGAGGGCGAGAACTGGCAACTCGTCGCCGAAGGCTACAAGTTTACGGAAGGCCCCGCCGTCGATCGCGATGGAACCGTCTACTTTGTCGATGTGCCTGACAGTCTGATTCTGAAGATCGGTGGCGATGGCAAGCCCGTCGTCTGGGCACGCGACACCGGCAAGGCCAGCGGCCTGATGTTTGGCCCCGAAGGTCGGCTGTACGCCTGTCAGAGCGGAACAAAACAGATCGTCTGGTACGACCGCAACGCGAAGCCAACAGTGCTCGCAACCGACATCGCAGGAAATGACATCACCGTCGATGCGAAGGGCGGCGTGTACGTCACCGACATGGGAGGCAAGCAGGTTTGGTATGTCGCACCCGACGGAAGCAAGCGCGTCGTGGCGAGCGGCTTCATGCCGAACGGTCTCACCCTCTGGCCCGATGGCGGCACGTTGGTCGTGGCCGATTGGGAGCATCCCGCGCTGCAAACTTTCCGCGTGGAGGCGGACGGCGGTTTGAAGTTTCAGGACCGCTACTACGGCCCCGTGCAGATTCCCGCAGGTCAGGACAAACCCGGCTCAGACGGCATGACCGTCGATGACATCGGCCGGCTGTTCGTCGCGACTCACGCCGGGCTACAGATGTTCGATCCGACCGGTCGTCCCTGTGGAGCGATCACCAAACCGCAGACCAAATTCCTGTCGAACGTGAAGTTCGGCGGTCCCGATTTCGACACGGTCTACGTCACCAGCAGCGACCGCATTTACAAACGGAAGCTCAAGACGAAGGGGACGCCGCACTTCCTGAGAGCAGCCGTCGCGGCAACCAAGTAGCAATCAAAGTAGTTATTCCGTTCCCGTGGGGGACACCCGTGAGGGTGGAACGGTGAGCAAGAATGGCCTCGATGCCCCGTCCACCTCTTGAAATGAAACACAGCCGCTCTGTGGTAAACCTTCTTCGACGACGTTCCCGGAAGAGGATTTAACCACCAAGGGGCCATGTTTCGTTTCAAGAAACTTAGGGGAGCTTTCAGTCGCCTTCCTCGCTCCGTGTGATGGGCCTTGGGGATCAGGCGTCCCTTTGCAAAAAGGCTCGTCACGCGGAGCGAGGAGGGCGACTTTGGCTGAATCGACGTGTTACGCGGCAACGCGGTTATCGATCTCTGTCGGCGGCGGTTGTTTGCCGGACAGCATCCGCTCGACCTGTTCGCTCAAGCGGTCCATCGCCTGTTGGGCGAGAGCGATGTAGTCGCTCAGTTGTTCGCGTGTGAGGTCGCTCGGAATAGCGATCGCTTCACCGGTGATGACGTAGATCGTGCTGAACGGCTTGGGGATGGCGAGGTCGGTCCACTTCCCTTTCGGGCGCCATGCCTTCGTCGCGACGAAGGCTCCCGGTAATAGACTGCGGCCAAGCTGCGAGGCCACAAACACACAGCCCTGCTTGAGCTGTCGTCTCGGTCCGCACGGTCCATCGGGCGTGAAGACGATGTGCTTGCCAGCGGTGTCGTCCAAGAGTTGCCTCAGCGCGTTGGCTCCGCCGCGACGACTCGAACCGCGCACCGTGCTGTAGCCGAGCAACGCCATCGTGTTGGCCAGGTACGAACCGTCTTGATGCTGGCTGACGAGGCAGCAGGCTTGCTTGCGCACACCACGCGGCGCGGCGAATGTGGGGATCAGCAGTTCATCGTGCCAGACGCATAGAACGAAGCGTTCGTGGTCGTCGGGAGTCGGGACGAAATCGAGACGACTTTGCGGGCGATGGCCCACGTAAACCTTGCGGCATGTCGCAAACAACAGCTTCGTCAGACCAACGACACTGGCGGCGGCGACCCACGTCAGCCAGCGGCTCCGAATCTTCATGACACTGCGCTCCCTCGCACGAACCTTGAACGGGGCGGGACTTTAAGAGAAAGCCCTCACGCCGGGAATGGCAGTCACGATCAAACAACACGGCCCGGCTGCGTGGGCAGTCGGGCCGTGTTTGGAATTGAGAGAACGCATGGAGACGAGCCGTCATCCACGATGAGGCATCACAGACCGGGTTCGAGTCGGATCAAGCTTCCGTTGGGCTTGTCGCCGGTGTCTTTGCCGCCGCCGAAGACGGTGATGAGCAGGCCGCCGTCTTTGTCGAAAGCGAGTGACGTGGGGCGGTCGAGACCGATGATCTTCTTCGTTTTGACTTCTTCACCTTCGATCGTCAGCTCAAATAAGCCGCCGTTCATTTTGATCTCTTCGGCCCACGCGAAGTCGGTGGCGTAGAGCTTGCCGCTGGGGCTGTATGCGAGACCGGTGATGTCGTTCAGTCCGGTCTTGTAGCTCTTCACGAGCTTGCCTTCCTTGTCGTACATCGTGAGGAGCGCGTCGCCGGGGACGTTCATCTCACCCATCTGGCCGACCACGAGTTGCGACTTGTCAGGGCTGACCGTGATCGCCACGGGAGCATCGACTTGAGTCGCTTCCTTGGTGGCGATCGTCCCGGTCAGTTCGCCCGGCTTGCCGTCGGCGATCTTGGACGAGACGACCCAGCCCTTGGTGTCATCGCCGTTCGACGTGACATAGATCGCGTCGTTCCAAACGACAGCTTGATAGTAGTTGCCTTCGCCCTTGGCTCCTTCTCCGGTCCCCTTGATCGGGCCGAGTGTGAATTCGGCTTCGGCCTCTTTGCGAGGCTTGGCGGGGACCGCATCTTCAATCTTGTAGACCCGTACGACTTCTTCGCCATCGGGGCGACTGCCATCGGGTACGACGAGGCGATCCGTTCCCCACAGTGCGCAACCGAGTGGGCCAACGTTGTACTTCGGTCCCTTGCCGTAGATGTCGGTCGGGAAGCCTTCGACTTCCAAGTAAATCTTCTTCGCTTTGCCAGGCTCAAGCACTAATCGGAAGACACCTTGCCGCGAGGTGATGAAGACGTGCCCCGTGGTGGGATGAACGCAAACGCCCGACGGGTTGTCGAGGTGCTGGACCATCTCCGTCTGCTTGGGACCAGCAGGCTGTTCGGCGGGTTTCTCTTCCGTCTTCTCAGCCGGTTTGTCTGCGGGCTTCTCTTCGGCCTTGGCGGCGGGCTTGTCCGCAGGTTTGTCTTCCTTCTTCTCAGCATCCTGGGCGAAGCCAATCACACCGAGGCTCAGCATCAACGAGGCGGCGGTCAGGCTGAAATACAAACGGCGCATGCTCACTCCAACTTTAGACATGGGATCGGGATCACGGAGGCCACGGTCCACCGCGAACAGCGCAGCTGAGAGACCGTTCGGCTCGCGTGTGCGGGAGACCTCGAAATCGAGATGGCTTCCGTCAGCGCGGTGCGAGTCAGTCTTTGGGCAGACCGGGCGGCGGGATGGTACTGGAGCCTCCGCAGCGATGCAATTTACGCAGGCCACGTTGGCAGATCAGCCACATCGAGTGTTGGCTCAATCACAATCTGAGAGCCACGGACAAAGCGCGGCCCGATCCCACGGAACCGCCATCACGGATTGGGTACTGGAGGGACTGCAGCACCCTGCGCGTTAGCCGCGACCCACGCTTCCAACGCTTGAAGTTGAGCGGCCGTCAGCCGTCCTCCCTTGAGGATCGTGGCGCACAGCGGAGTGATATGGGAACTGGCGGCCTTGGCTCCACCCGCCACAACGGGATTGTTCAACAACCCCGCCTTGATCGCTTTCGTCACGTCCTTCTCGTTGGCATCCACGGACCAGAACGCGAGGTAAGTCTTCCAGAACGCGGACTTCCATTGGGGATCGGCAGGAGCCTGCTGAGCCGCCTTGGCCAGTTGCAGCGCCATCTCACTGACAGCGAACACCACGGACGCGGGATTGGATGCGGGCGGGAGCGGGACACGGCCCAACGCCTTCGCCGCCTCAGTCCGCACCGTCCACGATCGCTTGGGATCGCTGACCACTTTTTTCAGAGCCGTCACAATAATCGGTTGCTTGAGTTGATCGAGGGTAGCGGAACCCAGCGTTCCGACGAGCCTGAATTCGTACCAACTCTCTGAGGGGTGATCGGCCGCTTTAACACGGTCCAACTCGGAGATCACCGCCTCGGCAATCCGAGTTCGCTCATTCACATTGGCCGTTCCAATTTTCAGGATGCGCGTCAATCCGTTGACTGCCGCGATCTTCACAGACACGTCCTGCTTCGGGTCGAGAATCACCTTCACGAAAGTGTCAAATACGGGCGTAAACGCTTCGGTTGCGATCCCCTTTGATGGATCACCGACAACCAACTCCAACTCGCCCATCAGGACGATGACCTGGATTCGCACGTGGAGATTGTTCTCCAAGAGCGGCGCGGCCTGCTTGACGAACTCCAACATCAAGTTCCGGCGGAATTCCTTGATCGCCTCAGCCTTCAAGAGCTTCGCGGCAGAACCGGCCCCATTCAGATCACGCCGCAGATTATTCCTGAGCGTGGTGATGAAGTACGGCCCCTTCTTGGCGTTCTCGGCTTGATAGTTTTCCTTGAGCGTCATCTGGGCGAGGCGATACCGAATGCCCGCCTTGATGACGGCCTTAGCGGCATCGTCAGATTCCGCTTTGTTGAGGACACCTTGAAACTTGCCGTCCTCTTTTTTCAGCTTCTCCAACTCATCCGGCAACGCAATCGGCATGTCGAGTTCAAGGAGCGGATTCCGGTCCTTGGGCGGCGTGTAGTTGGGCGGCAATGCTTCCGGGTCAATCACAAGCGGCGCTGCGGAACCTTTCGGAACGGCTGGCTTCGCACCGGCACCACCGGCGGGCTTGGCCTTCGGCTTGGCGGCTTGGCTCCATGCGACATCTGTCGCCACAAGACCGCAAAGCAGAGCCAGCAACGCAACGCACAGCCAATTCGGAAACGCAGCTCGCCGCCGCTCGATCCGCATCTCAATCACGCTCGTGTCTCGCACGGGGCCATCCCTTTTTGTCACGAATCCGTGTTGTGGTTGAGGTTCCGCAGGCATGGCACAGATGTGTGTTCCGGCAGTTCTCATTGAGATTAAGACTGGCTCAAGATTGGCGTGCGGCAACAAGGTCGCAAACACTACACGCCGATTCCGGGTTTTGCCACCCGACAAACAGGTTTCCCAGCACTTCATCAAGACGCGGCTCGACCACTCCAGAACGTTCGGAATGTTCGACAGGCTGTTAGCGGCTCGCCAATCGCTTTAATTCTTTTGTCTGGTGTTTCGCTCGTCGCTTAAAGTGGCAGTGACATAATAACCGGACCAGCCAACCGGCTGCGGCCGACAGGGGTTCGAACCATAAATTTGACCGACCACTTCCCTTCGACGCGACCGCAGGTCAAAACTGCGCGATGCGCCAGTCCCCGGAATTACTCGGCCCCGAATGTCCCAGCCGATGAGAAGTTCTGTCGCCGTGCTGCACGATCTGTTTATCGGGCCGCTGCTGAATGCAACGATCCCCCGCATCGTGCAGCCTGTTGAAAAGCGTACGGTCAGCGTCTCGCTTGCCTGATAAATGCGATTGAAAACGGGGCAAGCCAGAGGCTTACCCGACGTTTTTTGGCGGGCGGTTATAACGAGCGAGTGCCTCGCTTTTCACTGAGCATGGCACAGACGACAAGCCACAACCGGAACCAATGATGACCAAACCGCTTTTCAACCGAACGCTCGTCTTGCTTTGCCTCCTCGCGCCGTTCGGCCTCAGTGCGGCCGAGCCATCGGCCGCACCGGCCCCCCCCGAGTGGATCAAGCCCGTGTTCGATCGTGGTCTGACGAAGCTCGAGTTCTACGACCCGATCAAGAAGCCGCAGAACTTTCCCGGCTGGACCAACTACAAGTTTGAACTCAATTACCGCTTCACCTACGAGTACAAAATTCACGAGACCAACAACAAAGAGTCGCCGAAGAAAAGAATCGTCGCCACGATAATCCCCAAATTCACGATGCTGGAACTGCCCGTGCAGCATCAAATTCTGTTGCCTCAGCGGTACGACACGCCGCGCGTTTGGGATACGCCGCTAGCGCAGCATGAACTCGAACATGTTGCCATTTCGGCCCATCATCGTGTCGCGCTCTTGGCCAAACATCTCGTCAAAAAGGTCCATCAGTTCGAGCGGACCCTCGACGCGCCGAGTCAGATCACCGACGACTGGGTCAAGCAGGAGATTGATGAATTGATCACGCCTCGCCGCAAAGCCATCGACGCGCTGTTCGCTTCCAACAATCGCCAACTCGACAAACTGACCGGTCACGGTGCGAAGCCGCTTGCCGACCGCGACGCCTTCTTCGCGCAGATGTATCTCAAAGAGAACCTCGACGAGATGAAGTTCCCGTTCCTGACCGAGGCCCTCGATCTCCTGAAGGAACGCCACTACCAAAACGCCCGTTGGCAGGCGTCTCCGGAGTAGCGGCACAGCCATCGCCTGTTTCAAGGTAGGAGGGTGGGGCCAGCTCGCGTCGAGCGTCGGCCCACCATTGGGAATCGTCGAGAAAATCTGGTGGGCCGACGCGGCGAAGCGCAGGCCAGTCCCACCCTCCGCGGAACAAGGCGCTGGTTCGCTGGCCTTGGCGACTCGAATTGACTCGATTGGTGACGAGGCATAGAGTCCGCGCCGAGTGGGACTGACCGTTTCCAGCGAGGCAGGGATGAATTCGCCGCGAGCCATTTTGAGCAGAAGATTCTGGCGACAGAGCCGTCGGCCGCAGGCTCGTTTCGTACCGAACTTGTTCTCGTTGTTGTTTCACTCGGCGTTGCTGCTGCTGTTGGCGACTTCGTATCGAGGCAACGCGGGGGGCGGCATTGGCCGAGGACCGGGGGAGTTCACGACGATCATCACGCGCGACGACGGTGTCGTGGTGGCGAACCCGTGGGGAGACCGTCCGGATGCTCAAGTCGAAGGCGCGCCGAATGACGTTCCTCCCGGTGACCAGTCTCAAGGATCGAACGCCAGCAACCAGCTCCTCCAAACGAAACACAGCGTCGCGAACGAAGCACCACCCGCTGCGTTGATGTTGCCCACGGCCGACGGTCCTGGGCCAAGCACCTCGCATGTGAATCTCCCGACGGGGACGGGGTCCGCTTTCCCACAGGGAGGCATTGGAACCTCAGGCGGAACGCGGCCGCTCGCATCCGGGAAACGTGGCTTTCAAGACGGCGTCATTGGTGGTGGCAAGCCGGGAGGAGGCTACGGTGCAGGCTTCTTTGGTACGAGCGACGCGGGCATGAAAATGGTCTTCGTGGTCGATGCTTCCGGCAGCATGACCAGCAACAACGCGATGCAGGTCGCCAAAGCCGAGTTGATGGCCAGCTTGCAGGCCCTCGATGAACGGCAGCAGTTTCTCATCATCTTTTATGACGACACGCCGCACTTCGTGAAGCTGATTAACGAGGTCAAGCCGACACTCGCATTCGCCACTGACCTCAACAAGACACGCGCGCGACAACAGATCGCGGGGATCCAACCTGGCGCAGGAACGGACCACTTTCCGGCCTTGGAACTGGCCCTCAAGCAGTACCCCGACATCATCTTCTTCCTGACCGACGCCGCCGAACCAGCCATGTCTCCCTCGGACCTCGATAAGGTGAAACGGATCAACGCCGGACGCGCCCGCATTCACACCATCGAGTTTGGAGTCGGTCCGGAGTTGATCGAGTACACGTCCAACTTCCTGCGCCGTCTGCCACAACAAAACGGCGGGACATACAGCTACCACGATGTCACCAAGTTCAAGGATCGCTGAATCGGCGATGGCTCGATGGCATTTCAAAACTAGCCCGACGCGCAAGCGAGGGCTTCAACATCATCGAATGTCCAGCCCTCGCTTGCGCGTCGGGCTAGTTTTCGAGGCAGAACAGGTTTTGAAATGCCCTCTAAAATCCCGCAAGTTTCAACTTGCAAATCCCCCATGCGCCGACTTCCGTCACTCATTCTGATCGTGGCAACCGCACCACTGGCTTGGCTCTGGATGCAGGTCGTTCATGAATGCGGTCACGCGCTGTTCGGCTGGCTGACAGGAGGCGAAGTTCGACAGGTCATTCTTCATCCACTGACGATCTCGCGTACAGACCTCGATCTGAATCCGCACCCGCTGATTGTCTGTTGGGCCGGGCCGGTGTTCGGTTCCATCGCTCCGGTCATGGTCTGGCTGATCTCTCACGCAGTGAAGTGGCCCGGCGAGTATTGGCTCCGTTTCTTCGCGGGCTTCTGTCTGATCGCCAATGGAGCGTATCTCGCCGTCGGTTCCTTCGAGGGGATCGGCGACGCCGGCGACCTGCTCAGGCATGGCTCTCCCGTCTGGATGCTCTGGCTCTTCGGAGCCTGCACAATCACAGCGGGTCTTCGCCTCTGGCACGGTCTTGGTCCGAAGTTTGGCATCGGTCCATCAGTCACTCAGATCGGTTGGCCCGCAGCGTTGATGGCCTGTGCATCGCTACTCGCAACCATAATCACAGAAGCCCTGCTCAGCAGACGTTGAGGACTTCTCAACGAGCGGTGTGAAAACGAGAACAGCTGGCGAGAAATCTCGTCGGCTGTTCAGTGCCCGTGTCGGGCGGATCGGACGCTCTGTCACTTTGAAAGACAGAGCCAAGTGGAGTGCTCTGCACTCCGGTCGAAAACTCTCCCGCCACCGGGTCATCATCCACCGCCGATTACCAGGAAAGTGCGGATCGTTCCCTATGAAGGCCAGACGCAGAACATCGGCGAACTGAAACGGTTCGCATGCCTGGCCTGCCGGGGCGACGTGCTGGTCGAAGTCGACCACGACGACGAATTGACGCCGGATTGCGTGGCGGAACTCGTGGCGGCGTTTGCTGACCCGCAGGTCGACTTTGCCTATTCAAACTGTTGCGAGATCAACGAAGACAAACCGTTGCGGTACGACGAGCGGTTCGGCCGTTCGCCTGGGATGGCCAATCGCAGTGGGAGTGCGTGGCATTCGATCCGTCGCCAGCGTCGTTCTCGAAGATCTGGTTCGCGCCGAACCACGTTCGGGCCTGGCGCGCCGATTTCTACCGGCGGATCGGCGGCCACGACCCCGCACGGGCGGTCCTTGACGACCAGGACATCCTCTGTCGGACGTTCATCCACGGCCGCGTGAAGCACATCGACCGTTGCCTGTACGTCTACCACGTCCATGCTGGCAACACCTGCCGGGGCGAGCAGAACGGGTTCATCCAGACCGAGACCCTGGCCCTCGACGTCCAGTACACCTACCCGCTGGTCGAACGCTGGTGTGACGAGAACGGCCTGCGGAAGATCGACCTCTGTGGTGGGATCAATCCCGCCCCCGGCTACGAGTCCGTCGATCTGCACGGTGGCCGGATCGCTGCCGACCTCAACAATCGCTGGCCATTCGGCGATGGCGAGGTCGGCGTCTTCCGGGCGCATGATGCACTTGAGCACCTCCGCGACCCGATTCACACGATGCGGGAAATTCACCGCTGTCTGGCCCCGCAGGGTTGGCTGCTCTCGCAGACCCCCCAGCACCGACGGCCGCGGCGCGTTCCAAGACCCGACGCACGTCTCGTTCTGGAACTCGAACTCGTTCTGGTACTACACCCGCGCCGACCAGAACCGCTTCATCGACTGCCCCGTCCGGTTCCAGGCCAACCGCCTGAAGAACTTCTTTCCGAGCGAATGGCACCGCGAACACCAGATCGTCTATGTGAAGGCTGACCTGCTGAAGGTTGCGGGACGGGTGCCGGGTGGGGTGGCGATCTGAAAATGGCGAGATCAGCGACGACCGTCGATGCCGTCCGATCAATAGTCTCCGCCTTCGAGGGAGTTCGCATGTTGAGTGGGGGATTTTTCGATTGCGAATCGCCGACGGTGACACTCGTCGAGCATCGCGGCGGTCGCTGTTGCTCCACAGCGAGTGGCTCCGAGGTCGCGGACTTTGA
>Ga0114966_10000121_pt1 | contig 71620 bp, 57 predicted proteins | sample M_130207_XF_Meta_FD_87029 | JGI IMG/M metagenome (GOLD analysis project Ga0114966, IMG submission 87029) | Freshwater microbial communities from Lake Montjoie, Canada to study carbon cycling - M_130207_XF_MetaG | ecosystem: Environmental > Aquatic > Freshwater > Lake | place: Lake Montjoie...
ATCTTTCCTTGGAAAACATGTTGTGTCGGATTCGACACGCGTAGTTGTTGTTGTGCTTCTGAAAACCAACCGAAGTATAAGGCCGTATCTTCTGGGAAAGGTGTTGATGGTGGTGGAGGAGGACAATTCATAGTGATACGTTGAAATGCGTCTGATTGTGTCGGATTGTCTTGATTGATATAAAATCAAATATTTATATCAATTTTTTATGATGCTGATTAGGTCCAGCATTACTATGCCGCTATATTACTGTTCGGTGTGATCACCTCCGCCAGAAGAAGAATGGTCCGACTCCAAACTCGAAAATTGATTTTGAACCTTGACTAGACCCGACATCGAGGATTTTCCTCCTCGAGAAGATGAAGATTGCCGTGACACAGCCTTTTCGGGTTGAACAACCGAACTTTGCGGTGCACTATTTCCTCTAGAAGTTCGAAATCCACCTCTCTCTGCTAGAGTAGAGCCGCCGCGTCCACCACCACGCCCGCCGCCTCCACGTCCACCACCACGCACACCATGATAATCGCGTGTATGCGCAGGACTATTCATACTCTTTGGTTGATCGAAACGGCTTGTAGATTCTGATACGGTGGTACCACTAACGCTAACGCTAGTAACGAGATTCAGACATGCCAATTGTTGTGCAGGAGCCAAGTTATTTACGTAATTAATCACGCTGTGCTTGGTAATAAATGATCCCGTATCCTTCATCGTCGCCAAAAAGACGTCATAGTGCAACTTGTACATGTGAGTTTTCAATTCACGCTCGTACTCCTTCAGAGGCTTGTTGTCCTTCTTGACATAATGGTCGATATATGATGTATAGAGACGCAACGTATACTCATGCAAACGCTCTCTGAAATCGTTGAAAATCTTGTTGTGTTGCGGGTGATACTTGAGATATTCATCAATCCCCCTCTCCTTCCTCAAATACAAATACTGCGAAAGAAGCTTTTGCTCCATACCCTTACGCTTCTTTACACTCTCGTACTTGGGATTACGCTGCTTATAGCAAAAGCCTGTATCCGCATCTCGAAAAACAACACCAGGCAAAGTAGCCCCCCGAGTTTCTTGAGATCCATACATCTTACAGTAATCCGCGACAGTATGGGGGGTTAAGGTTGCACTCGTATCGTCAGTAGAATCAGCAACACATGTCAATCCAGTAGGCATATGAAACACCGAACCTGTGAATGATGTTGAGAAAATGTCCCTCTCAAGACGAATCGCATGTGTTGCGTCGTTGAGTACAGACAGCTCAAATACTGCAATCAAATACAACTTCGGGACAGTAACTTCAGCGACGATTTGATTTTTAGGGTGCTGAAGAACAAAACTGTAACAATACTGCTTTGGGGTGGCTTCCAATCCATTCGTAAGCAAAGACAGGGTATCGCAAATCCTACGACGAAGAATCTCTTGTACGGGCAACTTTTGAAATGCAGGGGTGGCATATGCAGTACCAGTCGTCGCCGCATCGGTGTCATTTGATTGAGTAGTCGTCGAAGAAATAGGCGCGTCCTTCATATGATCATATGAAACCTCACCAACACAACTCTTCGTTGCAACAAACCACTTGTCGCTGTGATAAAACAAGTTGAACATTACACCCTCAACAAATTCCTCCGCATGCAAATACCCGCCAGCAGAATTCACCGCAACACTCGACAAAGTATCAGTAAGCTTCAACATTTTAGGGGGTGCAATACAACAGACCTTCCCCTTATTATCAAACACTACTGAACGAAAACGACCAATCGAACTATATTGTTCATCAGTCAATTTAGCACGGTCATACTTCAAAGTATAATATACCCCAGAAGGCGTTTTAGAATAATGAACCGACATTCCCTGCTCAGCACTCCAGTTTCGCATCTCGTCCATTTGAGCAGAAAAATCGCCACTTTCGGTATCAACAGTAACATTAGAAACTTTTTCAATAAAACCCGGAAGACCGGCAAACTCAGCCGAAGACACAGAAAACATAACGATAGTCGTAATAAAAATAGAATAATGGGTTATATCCTGTACATATTTGTATATAATATCTTTATATTTGTTTTTAATAGGATATATAAATATACAGCATCGTGAATTAGAATTAGATATAAAAAATATTGGATTATTATAATAAACAAATATATAAATAATGGAGGGTCCACAAGAAAGTGAACGAAAAGAAGAAGCCCCCGAATTAGTAGCAGATACAAGTGAAGAATCCGAAGAAGAAGAAGATGAAAATGTTTCACCCGTAGATAACCCGGTTATGTCTTTATTGGCAAAACTCGGCGATATTATTAAAATACATGCACCTTCAAATAGTGATATTAATGGAGATATGTTTTTAGTCGATTATGTTTCTCCGCGAAAGATCAAATTAATTAATGTAGATAAAATGAATGAGTATATTTTAACAATAGATGCCACAGGTAATTTAACAGACGAAAGTATTACAAATATTGAATTATTAAATCGGTCCGATGAAGAAGGATATGCCCGGCAAAATCATTTAGTAGTATCAACATGGGTTGATATTAAATTTGGAGGGGATTTACCTATCGTTATAACCGGTTTAATTACTGACCTTCAAGAAGATATGATTGAAATACGTACATACCCCGACGATGATATTATTTATATTAACTTTGCTTACATGGGTATTCCGGAGGATCTACCCATCGAAGAAATTAAAATACGCCAACCACCTGCATCATTTAAACCGTATGGAAGCGAAGAAGAAGGTCCTGTATTACAGCCAGCGATGTCAGAGGCGATTCGGTCGTCGGATGTTAGCTTACTTGCAAAAAGCCCACAAGGACAAGGAGAAGAAGGATCGCTGACACCTTCATCGAGAGAAGAACGCAAACGTGCTAGAATGCAGGAGAATATAACGAACAGTCTAGGTAAAGGTGAAAATGTGGACGTTCAGCCGGTAGGACTCTCTGATACAACATCGTTTGCAGAAGCCGGACAATCCGCATCAGAGAGCAAAATGTTCGTTGCGCAATCGGCTGTTCGAGAGAAATTAAAGTCTATTATTTTAGATGCAGATCAAATCGTATTCGGTGATGATTTGGACGTTCTTGTCCAAACGGTAGATATTCCAGACGAAAATCGTCGTTTTAATTTAGACAAGCAATGTGATGATTTGTTGAATACATTATTGTCTAATGTTCCGATGGCAGAGAAAACCCGGTCTTGTATGGCGCATATTCAGAGAACTGTCGAGAGATTCAAAGAAATGCGCCATAAATATTCTGAATTTGATCAACAGGGAAACTTGAGTATTCCAAAGCCCAAAGGTGCTGCATACCGTCCTCTGGTAGAAGCTCTTATGCGAATGAATAAATCCCTTCACTGGATTATCCCAATTGTTAAGACGCGTAAAGTGATATTTGATGTTCCAATTGATAGTAATACAGCAAATGAAATGGATATTGACCCGCGTATGATACAAGATGAACGAGATCAAGAAATCGAATTGCAGAGGCGATGGCACGATGGATCTTTAACATACACGCAGTATATGACCAATTTATCAACGACCCATTTTTCCCCTCAATCCAACCCATTATTTAAACAAGATGTTATTATAACAAAACAAATCTCTGATAATTTTACAGCAGTAATAGACAATTTAGATGACCTTTGTTCGAGTGTTGTCAATAATGACAAGATAAAACAACGCAGATATGTTATTCAAAAGTATAATCTGGGTCTCTCGAAACTTCAATTACGAAATCTTAGAGGAGGCGCAAAAATGTCGGCTGACTTTGCCACATTAACTCCAAATGATACCATGAACATAACCGGATTTGTTACATTTCCTGAACCAGTAATATATTATTCTCGAATTGCTCTTCCAAGCACGAATATCATGGATAAAGGTAATCTGAATTTGCAACATGCACATTACTGGGATATGTTGCGACAGGCCACATCACTTACAACGCATAAAATATCCGACTTAAGAGAACCACTTGATATGAGTAGTCATAATTTTCTTTCAAGCATTAAACAGTTTGTGCTTGATCCATCTCTCGAGGAACGAGATAAATACCGTAAATTTTTAGAAGTTATTATACCGAAAACTCGAAATATCTTCGAGATGATGCGTAAATATATTCACGGACGTTTAACATTATCCGACGTTCTCTCGTACATCGAGCCATTTCTTGTATATCAAGATGATTTAAATGTGAAACAATATGACGAAATCGTGGCCTTTTTGTTTGAACGTGTATTGGAATATAAACGAAATTATGCAACGAATTATAGGAAGTTCAGTAAATTACGTGCATATAAATACCATGTAAGATACATCGGTGTATCGTTTTTATATAAGCTCGTTGTTACTGGTAAAATGATGGACGCTGATGTATTCAAAGCCTATGGATTTCAGGACACTCAAGTTCGATCGGGGGGTATGGCTGGTTCGCCTGGGCAAATGGAAGGTATGGACGCAAAACAAAGACAGCAAATGCGTGGAAAAGCATATTCGGCTGGATTGTCGTTTCAGACCGACTATAATGAGAATTTACTGTCTTCGTCCGAACTTCTCTCAAAGATGTTGGCGATAGATTATGCCAAATTGTACATGGACGCAATTGCGATCACTACTACCGATCTTATCACTCCATTTGATTTTAATCTTGTATTGGGAGAACAAAGCGCGCAACTTCAAAAAGAAGGTGCTATGCGCCCTAGCGCTAGCGAAATGGACGAAAAACAAAAACGATTCGGATTAGTACTGGCAAAGAGTTATCCGTATGAAGAATCCGTACGCGAGGATAATGATAGCGGAATGCCGATTTATTTCGATAAAAAATACGATACAACCGATTATTCATTTATTGAAGGGTATCGTGATAAACAAGAAACGATGAGTGAATCAGAATTCAAAGCGTTTTTGATTGATGAATTGATTAAAAGGAAAAAGATGACGATGGACGCATCGACAAAAGAGGTTGAAGCGTTACTTACTGGGCCAGGTATGCGACCAGTAAAAGATGGAGATTATGCTGTTATTGAAACTGATGTATATAAAGAACCCGAAGAACAATCCAGGTTTGATGATTTGGCCGGTGAGGTTGAAACCCAATATTTTTATTATAAAATGGAAAATGGAAAATGGGTTCGCGATGAAAGCATTCCGGTAATAATACCAAGTTCGGATAGAAATTATTTTTGCAACGTTGAAAGAGAATGTATTCCGTTAGCAATAGCTGCAGTTCAAGATTTGTCTGTACAACAAGGTCCTGGAAGTGGATTAGAGATGTCATCGAGCAAGGAAGGAACGCACGCAATAAAAAAGGCGTTTTTGGATAAAATGAAGGGTGAATTTGACGCAAAATACCAGGTTACACGAGAGAATTTTACTGAATTCGTGAATCGTAAATTTGATTATGATCTTAAGAATATTGGTAGAATCGCGGATATTCAACACAAGGAATTTTACAAGTATAATGATAAAAGATATCATATTGGTATTCATTCTCTCGTTAAGAAGCGTGATAGTGATGGAAATGAAATTGCAGACGACGATGACGATGATATCGATGCAATCATATCGCCGATGGAACCCTTGAAAGATAAAATATTAGCACAAACCGATTTCGTAAAACGACAATATGATACGTTGCAATTTGTAACAAGCTTTACCCGAAAGGCGAATGATATTATGGGTGAGGATACAAACTGGCTCTATTGCATTAAATCAAACGCAAAATTGATGCCGTCATTTTATGAAACGATCGCAATAGCATTTGTTCAATCACATGGCAACACCGCTACCGGTAGTGTAACCTTGAATGTTGTTATAGATACAATATGTAAAGAGCGTGGTACGATTAGTGATGATGGCGAAGCGTGGATCGATAAGCATAGTGGTGCAATAATTAAACAGATCGAACATATTACAGAAGAGGGTTTTGATGAAACGTCGGGATTCCGACTCGTTACAAGAGATATAATAGAAGCAGATGCGGGCGAAGGTATATTGAAGGTTACCAAACCACTAGCGCAGGGATCAAGTGTCGTAGCTGCGGGTGCTGCAACAATAACTGCAAAATACGATAGTCCAAATGCGCGAATTATAAATAACATCGTAACGACGATGACTGGATATATGGGTATTGATTTACATGAAGAGCGAGAGTTTATAATACAGAATACTCTTTCTTTGATGGATTCTGCCGTTCCTCCGGAAGCTGCCTATAACGCAAGATCCGAAAAGTTGTTTTTAGAGAAGGGAAAACATTTACCTCCCTACAAAAACATGTTTTTTCAGACATTATTATTGATAACGTTGTGTCATTTAATTATCGCTATTCAGTGTGCAATACCAATTCCAAAAACACGTAAAACACATGCGGGGTGCATTCGATCATTTTCGGGATATCCTTTGGACGGCGAAGGTGATGTTTCGGGTATAATGTACGTGGCGTGTATTGCGTATAAAATAAAAACCAGTATTGAGCCGTGGAATACGCTGAAGTCTTTTAAAACGGAGGGCGACATTCTTGCAAAGCTAAAGACGATGATTGATAGTCTTATTATGCCGAAAGCGGTAATAAAATCGCGTTTAGAGGCAAAACGTGAGTTTTTAGTTCAAAATCGTGCAAGTGGACCCGCTATACCTGAAGAATTATCAATTAATCGGTGGGGTAATTTCTTGCCACCGATGAAAAGTTTGGATAACATGCCTACTCCGCAAAATGTTGCTGCTGATTTTACGGATCAAATGATTGCCGATATGAAGCGTGGGTTTCATGGACAACATGATAAATTAAATATGCTTGAATCAAAATCCCTTTATTTCGGTCTTTCGATACAGCAAATGATACATGAGATAGTCAAGAATAGCAGTCCACTTTTAATGAATATGGCGAGTGAACCATTTTTGGAAAATGCATGCTGTAATGAACCGACCGATAGGAGAAGCGTTCGCACAATCGACTATTTCATGGCGAAAGCGCAAAATATACACCATCATAACCGCATTATCGGTTTTCTAGAGAAAACGTATCGCGAAATGACTCACTTAACACGACCGTCCACACTTATGGATATTCGAAATACACGGTTTAATTATCCGGCAATACTTGGGGACTTTAACGAACAGACAATTTATCGCGCATTTATTGCATATTGCAAATTAAATCACTCTATGGCGGTGGCTAGAGCCGGAGAAGGTGCCGCCGCCGCCGCCGATCTACGCGCGAATCCAAACTCAACCGCTCTTCATCTTATGCCCGAGATTCGCGAATTGTGCCCAGAAAGACCAGATGATTGGAACCCGAAAGATCCTATTGAAGAAAAAATACGAAAATTAAAAAATGCAAACTCAAATATGTATACGAAAGAGAATTTAGATCGACTACTTCACGCGATAAATGGAAACAATATGATCGATGATAAATATGTTAATTCTAGACGTTCGAGAGAACCGATGCAATTTCAAAGGTTTCGTGATGCAATTTTAGATTTAAATCGTAAATACGAAGAAGCCGATCAACATGAAGAGGTGAGGTTACGAAATAGAGACCAAGATGATGGATTTGAATTAGGTGTTGGTGTTGGTGCAGAAAATGTAAGATCGATGCTTGATAATTGTATTATCCCAGGTAAATTACGTAGGCTTCTTATCGCGAATATGGATACGAGAGAAATGACTGTACAGGAGGATACAGAGGAAATGCGTGATATTAAAAATTATTTACATTCTAGGAATGGTGAATTAAAAAGTGGAATTTTGGAGTTTCTTAAGCAAAATGGAAAACAGACAAAGACGAAAATACGCGATATTGAAGTATTCGTTAATTCTATCATGATGTTTGAAATTAATCAGAGTAACGGAGTATTGATGTCTAGCTTAGATGAAACTGCAACAAAAAGTATACAATTCATGAAAAACAGTATTACTAGGTTGATTGATGTTATTCCGTCGATTATTCTTAGAGGTGTAGATTATGACAATACAAATATTCCGAAGCATTGGGGTTTTTCGGATACACACGTAAAAGATGTCAAAGTTATTATATCTTCACATTATACATCATTAAAAACATTTTATAATGATCACACAGTAAAGGAAGTTATACGCCACGCCACGCAACACGTGAAAGATATCAAGCAAATGATGGAAAATACGCCATTTACGGCCGAAGTATTTTTTGACGAGTTCAAAGATGCGAAAATAGCTGAAGCTGCAGCTAGACTCGCAACTGCCCCAAAACAATCATCTGGTTCATCAAGTGTATCCGTCGCGTCCATTTTATCACAACTTGTCCCCCAAGAAGTTGATATTGTAGTTCCGTCGAGTGAAAATGGCGGTCGTGTACCTCATTCGACACGAAAGAATATTTTCACAACATTTTCTATTTTTGATCGAGATATTGTACAAAACCTGTATTTATTTTATTTTCTTTCTTTGTTGCAAACATATATCTATCTGGTAATCGAAACGCCGATTACGATCTATCAGTCTGAACCAACGAAACTTATCCGTAAATCCGATAAAGGTAAGGGCAATAAAGCAAAAGGGGGTGTTTCACAAACATCGTCGAAAGCTCGTAGCCGAAGTGCCGCTGGAGGCGTAGATGCAACTTTATTGCCGTCTGGACAAATTTCTAGGGCGGCAGAGCATGCAGATCAAGAAGACCAAGAAAGGGACGATATAGCTCCAGAATCGGAACTGTATTCGGCTGAATCAGTAAATATGAAAGATACCAAGACTATTAGTGAAATAGATATTATAATGGGAAATAAAAAGGCGCTAGGCGAGAAAGTAGCTGAATTGTTAATTGCATATTTGCGTATTTTAGAAAAGGATAAATCTTCGTTGAACTTCAACGTTGCAAACATCAAAGAAAAACTTACACGAGTAAAAGATAAAGAAAAAGACGGAGTTGTCGAGAGAATCGGTGCGATGTCTATGCAGGAGCGTCAATTAGAGAATATGATGAAAACGCATAAGATGGGTATATGGAGTCGCGGAACTTCACAAACGGGTATTGTTATCTATGATCAGGATTATTATGATGAAGAACGTCAAGAGATGGAGAAGATTGCACAAAAAGAGCGTCAAATGGGAAAGCGCGATTATGTTACGGATATGAATAGTGAGATTTATTTATTGGAAGCGTTAGAAGAAGACAGGATCGCGGAAGAGATTGAGAATCATGAATTAGATATGCGAACTGGTATTCCGGAAGATGATGATGACGGTGGTGATGATGCAGCATATATACATCAACATGATGATGAAGGAGACGGGTATGATATTTCAGGTAGAGATGATGATTAAATAATTGAAGGGGGGTGGAGAGAACGAACAAATTAGATATATTTTCACATATATCGATATGAATAAAATATTTACTTATATTATTAATACTACTACTACTATTATTAATAATATAAAATGCGTGGAATTTATCTTGTAATGGCAATTCTTCTATTATGGTTATATTATACTAGAAAGGATATAACAATTATCGCGGTTTTTATCGTGTTTGTTTTAGCAACATTCGGTAATAAAATGCAAGAAGGTGTTACAAATAATTCGTCGTGCAACAAGCTCGGGTTTAAAGCGCCAAAAATAGATAAGAAAAAACTCGAGGAAAGTTTAGAAAGTGAAGTAAAGAAAATAAAAGCCGTTGCTGACAAGCACTGGAAATACGATGACATGATTGGAAATACTAAAGACGAGGGCAAGAAGAAAGATCTTGAGAAATTGCAAGAAGCGATGAAAGTAGGAGGCGGTGAATTTTCAAAGGAAGAGAACGATATCGGCGGTACATTTCTTATGAGTTGTCTTGAGATATATGGTAATATAACAGATAAAGACGAATCCAAACGAAAAACACCTGATTTAGACAAGATTGATTTTGATAAGGTGTCAAAAGGAGGAGATTTATACATAAAGTTATTTGAAAAATTAGATGATTCAGATGAGATAAAAGAATTAAAAGAGGGCCCGAAAAAAATATATGATTATTATAATTGCTTGTGTAAGCACTGGGTTTCTCTTATGAAAGAGGTAAAGACTGCTAAGGACGCAGAAGAATAAAAACAACCAAACCAAAGGAATAATCATCAAAAATAAAATAGCCGATTATATTACTGTTTATGCAACAAAAAGTAATATAATAAATATATTAGATAGATAATAGACGAAAATGTTTGTAGTAAGGCAAATTATTCGAAATAACCTTGCCGGATCGGCAATTCTTCTGTATATTATCATATTTATGTTAATTCAATATGCAAATCCATCATTTTTATATAATGAAGACGGTAGTTTGAGAGAGTTTGGAGTAGGATATTCTAGTAAAACGATATTGCCTATATGGATTGTCGCAATAATAATAGCGATATTATCTTATTTAGCAGTTTTCTATTTTACTCGTCCTGCCCGAGTAGTCTTAATGTAGCAATTTATTCATTATTACCAACTATATCTATTTAACTGTAAGTTTATTCTTTCTTTCTTCTTCTGCTTTAGCTTGTGCTTCTTTTTGAGCCTTGTCGAGAGCCTCTTGTCTCGCACGTTGTTGTTCTTTTGAATAAGTACAACCAATATTCAACAAATAATTATAACTGATAGAAACAACCAAAAATCCTGTTAGTATTAACCATACAAATTCGCCAACAATAGATTTCATCATTATAAATTTGCGTATTTTTTCTTTGTTTTCTTCTTTACCGGGTTTAAGTAGTTTCGACTCAGTAAAGCCTTTCCAAAAATCATCAAGATTATCATTATTTAGTTCATTTAATAAAATGGACTGATCTGTATAAATTTGTTCTAAAGCTCTACCTACATCACGTTTTTGTACGGTTTCTATTAAATCCTGTTGTTCTTGAGGTGTTAAAGATGTACCACCACCACCTCCACCTTGTATTTTTTTAGCTTGTTCTAGATCGTATTGTGGAGTTAAAATCTCATTAAATACGTCCTTTAAATCTGTAACGATCGAAACGAAAAAATAACCAAAAGTATTTTCAAAGGGTATAAGCCAGCCAGGTAACACTAAAAGTGCTGCTTTTAACACACCCAATACGAGAAACCATGGTAATATGGTTGCAACTAACGCTGAATATGGTTGTGTAGCGCCTTGACAAACGCCACTAGAAATTCCCAGATTTATGAACCCCTCCCCAATAATTAAAACTAGAAAAACCAATAAATTTATACCTGGGCTTATAATTCCGTTGTTCGTATATTTGTAATAGCTATAAGCAAAAAATATCACTATAAAGTAAAAAATTGCTACAGACGAATTTGCTTCTACCATTTAATATATCGATTTAGTCAATTAAAATATGTAAGTATTATTATTTTATTGTATTATATTTTATTTTATTCGATTATTCAATTATTCGATTATATATAGTTCGTAGGAAAATTATTGTTATTTTTTACATATAATGTAAACTATAACACAAGCATTAATGGATTTATCGTCGACTCCATCACTTATAGAACCTGGTGTTAAATACTTTTTAAGTAAATCTCTCGACAATTGCCATAAAATCAAAGATTTTTACTATACACAAACGTTTAATTTTTATTTGGGTATCGGGTTCTTTATATGTTTAGGGATCCTATTGTATGTGAAATATAAGGGTAAACTTACACCCGAAGAGAAGGAAGCTAAGCTTCGTAAGCAGCAAGAATATATTCTCTCGAAATTAAAGATGGTAAATGCAACACATTATGCACAAAGTAAAGGCATTCCCATGGATTGCCGGGTAAATCCAGCTGGAAATGGAATGGAAATGCTCACCAATCTACCCATATGGAAAGGACCAGAGGAAGAATATTGGTCACGTAAATACTCATAAACAAAAAATATATGAGATATATAAATACATAATATTATGGCGACAATATCGGGTAGTATAAAACAATTACTAATTGGTGGGAATGAAAGTGCTAACAACCATGGACAGGGTCATGGGGCGCTATATCAAGATTTACATAACGCTATTCAAGAAAGAAATATAAGTTACAGCGGTGGTGGCGGCGGGGCTGCTGCTAGAATTTATGAATCTAAAAAACATCAAAATACGCGGGACAGTCTTAAAAAAGCGACAAAAGTTTTAATGGAAATGACGCGAAAACAAGAGGACGCGCTCAAACGTCATATACAAAAAGCGGCCGATCCAAATGAATTTCGCGGATTTATTTATCCATATCAGCTTATTCCAGAAGAAGAGTATCGTAAAATAAATGACACAATAAATGAATATTATAAGTTGAAGGACAAGTATGATACTGCACTAAAAAAGAGACGTAGGCGTATTATAGATGACCCTGCTATAATTTGGGATACATTATCTGCGCAACAAAAGGCAAAACGGCTTTCAATTATAAGGCCTGCGTGTATTTTATGTAAACAGGACGGTGGAACTATATTCAGCGAAAAGGGCGGAAGATTAAAGGCTATATGTGGTAATATGTCACAGCCATGTGGTCTTCACGTTGAAGTAGAGCGAGGCAAATATGAAAGTTTAGAAAAGTTGATGAATGAATCACTTGAAGAGGTTCGCGCTACAAAGGACGAAATTATACGATTGAAATTAGATCTTCTTTTCCAATTTATCACGGAAGAAGAGGTTAGCTCATTATTCGACGGAATTCAGCATAAATTACAGGAACAGCTTAAAATGTATGCAGAATTTCGAACATATTATTTGAGTGTCATAGAAAATCAAGATATTCGCCACGATGTTGATAATTTAACTCGTATTATAGGCGAAAAGGTGGTCGAAATTAAGAATTATATTAAAGAGTTCGCAGATACAGAATGGAAAAATAAAAGCCTTATTGATGATATATTAGTCATTTATCAAGATCACATCGAACCAGCATATATGAAAATCCGCGAAAATAAATACGTTTATTCGCAAATTGAAACTGGTGAAAACGCAAACGGTTCTTTAATAGAGATGTATGAAGATGGTGAATTTTATTTGTCACAGAAAACATATAGTTTTCATGAATTATATATGCCAGTTGTCATGCCAAAATGGATTTCTGATCATCGTATGATATCAAAACCAGTTGGTAGTGTAAAACCTCCGGCTGCGTCTGCTGCATCTGCTGCATCTGCTGCACCTAAAAGGGTTGCATTACCCTCTGCACAATTAATAGACATGAATGAAATGCCGATTGATTAATGAATATAATAATATCTACGATAATATATATGAATAGAAGACAACCAATACCTAGTTGCAATAATGCTTAATATTTTCGATCATATATCATTTCCCGTATTTTTGATTAGTTTATCTATCGGACTATTCTACGTATATATTTCGGTACCAAACCCCAAAATTATCTATGTATACCCAACTCCAGATAATATTAGTAAATTTCAGTATAAAGATCACGCAGATAACTGTTTTACCTTTGATACCAAGGAGGTAAATTGTGCAAAGGCGAAAGGTACAATCAAAAAAATACCAGTTCAATAATAATATATAATAAAATATTGATTTAACAACGATTCTAATCTATTCATATTATATATTAGAATACTTATACTTAATAACCATCGATACATATGGGCTTTCAAAGATTACTTCATACAGAAACCGGACGTATTATTATATCTATCGTATTAGGTTTAGGAATTGCATCGTTATTTCGAAAAGTATGCAAGGACCGTTCTTGTATTGCATTTCGCGCGCCACCGCTTAAGGATTTAGAAAAAGATGTTTACAAATTAGATGATAAATGTTATGAATATAAGCCGAAGGCTGTTAAATGTGATGCAACTAAAAAAGACGTGGAACTTAATTAAAAATAATACTCACTCATTTGCGTAATATATTTATCCTATCATTCTTGATATAAATATATTATATTTCTTGTAGATAATGTCAGATTCAACAAGTATTGATGATTTACCTATGAGTAGTCAAAATAACCATTTAGGGAATTTTGGCGGAGGGGGTGGAGGCGGAGGCGGAGGTGGAAACTCATTTACATATTCGCCCAACATGGATTCATTACCAGGTCAGTCACAGCAGCAAATACCATCAAATATTATGAATGAAGTTATGCATGGGGTTCAAAAGGCTAGTGCAAATGGTATGACTATGATTCCTTCAAGGGATATTCCTATGAATCCAAATGCGTTTACGCATGACGATCAAATAAAACCAAACTATATTCCACAGCCTCCACCAAATGAACGCGACTATATTCGTGATTATTCTTCTATGGAAGGTATTATTCGCGATAATAAACGTACGGAAAATCAACTGGAAACACTAGAATCGATATATATTGACCTTCAAATTCCAATATTATTAGGTGTTCTTTATTTCATTTTTCAAATGCCGGTTTTTCGAGCTCAATTACTTCACTTCATACCATCTATGTTCGGAGCAGATGGTAATTTCAACATTATGGGATTAACTGGTACAAGTGTAATATTTGCAACGTGTTATTTTGTTATTATGAAGATATTTAATAAGTTAGGCGAGGGATTGAGATCATATTAGCGAACTGAAATATCGACTTGCTTATTTGTTATTTATTATTTCTTATTTTTTACCTTTTTTGTAGTTTTCCGTTTGGTAGAAACGGACGCAGACGCATCTTTTGATTTTGATGCGGCAGCCTTTATTGATTTTTTGTGCTCTTTCCGATTTTTTGCGTTATCCATAGGTATATACCGTAAAAACCAGGATTCGAATTCTTTGCTTGTTTTTTTATCTTTGAGTTCTTCGAACTTTTTTGTCTTTTCAAATCGCATCGTTTCAAGTGTGTCCTGAACTCCATAACATTCAATACTAAAACGTTTTAATAATCCTGTCTGTTTTAAACGATTTTGTTGTTGAACATCGAATAAAAACTGGGACATACAAATAATACGATTTTGATCATAATAACTCCTGTTTGCATAAATAAACGCCAAATAAAAACTCAACATAGTATCGATAGTTGCAATTCGTATACTGTCATTTTCGATACGTAATGTGTTATAGCTGTGGCATGCGAGCGGTTTATATATAAATGCGATAATTTCATCACCGATTCGTATATCGTAATGTTCCGAAATTACTTCTCCAACACCTTTGTGTTTGACGTATTTTACTTTCTTATAATTGTGTAATAATAATTCGGATACAACGTCCTCGCATACGATACGTGGATCTTCTGATAAAACATCAAAATCTGGGATTTTTTGAATAAGACGTCGTTGGTGTTTTGGCATGTATCTTGAATATAAAATATTGGCATACCCGCCAAAAAATACAACCTTGTGTTTGATAAATGCGTTTCTTACAACAGTATAAATGTCTGTTTGGTTTAATAATAATTCCTTTTCGGTGGAATACGATAATCTTGCTACGTCAACCGTATATGTGTTTTCTGATTTATCGTGATGATCACTATTTTCGTGTTTGTGTTTGTGTTTGCGATTATGCTTCGAGGGCGACGGAGACCGCGACTTGGACCGGGATTTCGAGGGAGACGAAGACCGAGACCGAGACCTGGACCGGGACTTCGATGGAGACGGCGTCCGTGATTCAAGACTAGGAGTCGCACGAGATTCTGTTAGAGAAGTAGTTCTAGATGTTTTCTTCGTTTTTGAAGTACTACTACTACTACTACGGCTACGACCGCCGGAGTGTTTGGTCTTTGTTCGGGAAGATGACGCCGATGCCGATGCTGATGCCGTTTTCTTCGTAGCAGATTCATTTATAATACCGGTATCAGAGCCGCTATCACCTTCAAACCCTCTCTGATACTGTATTTTATCACAGTCGTATCCTTTTAATGGATAGTGCGTATTTAATAATACAAGCCTCTTTTGAACCTTTTCCCATCTAGATACATCACCATCAGGCCTAGATAATTCAAGATACATCGCCATACGAAGAAAGTTTGGTGGAGCATAATGAATATCATTTTTTACAATAGCATCTTTTGAAATCGCCTTAAATAGTTCAGGTTCCATCTGCGTTATATCGGCAATACCGGTGAAATTAACGAATACTTTATACGTTCCAAAATGAACTCCGGCTTTTGCTTCGACATCTTCGTAACCGGCTTTATAGTAAATATCAGCAAGCTCTTTTGCATGGTCAAGCGCCTTATCGGAGTAAAAATCATAATCGGGCAGTTCAATATCTTTATCATAAAATTGCGCATCTTCTGGAAGAATATTATTGATTGCCGTACCGCCATAACAAACGAGTTTTTTATCTGCTATAAATTTTTCAACGGTTTCAATTATTTTTTGTACTTCAGGATCTCTCATGGTTTCCTTTCCTTTACGCGCTTCAACAACATCAACCGCCTTACGTAGAATTTCTAATTCTTTTTCATCATATGATAATTTATCACCACGTTCGTCTTTTAACTTTTCTAAATAATGTGGTGGGTGCATTATATGTTTATTTTTGTTATAATAAACATATAAAATATAATAATTGAAATTGGTCTAATATATCTGGTTAAAACGGAGGAAGAGCGCCAATACCAGGAGCAGAAGCAGGTTTTCCTTCGAAAGATGAATTTGGATTTGGCGGCTTTGGAGGAGCGATCGTAATAGGAATATATCGGAGATCCTTTGGTTTGAGTACATAAGCAAATCCAACCGCATCAAACGATTTCTCGTATGCATCTAATTTCTCGTTTCTCGCAGATTCTTGAAAACACATCGCGACAATTTGAGCACCCCATGTATATGGTCCATTATGTCCATCATTTTTGGGTTTCCCGCTCTTTTCGGGTAATACAAGCGCCATATTTTTCTTATTCGCCTCTTTATATTGTTGCGAGTCTGCTATATTTTTAACGTCAAATACTGTTTTTTTCGATAAAAATAAAGTATTTGAACTCATATTTACAAATTGATAGAATCCGGTTTTCTTGTAAATCGGATTTGTTCCGTCGACCATGAGAATAATTTTATTTTTAAAATCCAACAGATTCTCATTACCTAAATCATTTGATTGATAATCCATTCCATATTTTGGTCCTAATAATCGGCTTGCTACGCTTTTACTGTTTTTTATGACGTCCTCTAGTTTATGATACATCGTAATGTTTTGTGACATAATACGCATATGAATGATGAATGGATCTTCATGATTTGGACATTTCGCAGAAGAGAATGCATAATTCCCCAATACTTCAAATGCCTCCGAAACAGGAATGCTATTTTTAGATTTTTTAGTTGTGTATTCGTTTTCCGAGGACGACGCAATCACAGGAACGTTATCAATAGAATACACTTCAAAGTCGATAAACCGACAACCACGTGATAATGCATATAAACACGCGTCCATACTTACGGTGGAGTAATCAAAATCGCCATCATTAAATGTGTTATAAGACGATTTTATATAATAATCGCGAAGTTTGAAATTATTTTCGGGTGTGTCAGATAAAGAAGTTATTTTAACAGGAATCACATTTTTATCGTCATTATTTTCTAAACCTTCTATTGTTGTATTCGTCGTATTTGTTTTTGTTTTCGGTGGGTCTATAGAAAATTGCGGTTTATGGTCCATTAATGTTGCAGAATGCATTCGTTGATTAACCGTCATGACATTTTCGGAAGTGTTATTTCCATAATCTTCACTTGTTAATAATTTGGTTGCAGAGTTGATTATTTGAGACATCGAAATAAAACCTTCTCTTTGTATACGAAAACCGTTTGTTGTGGGCGGAGTTGCATTTAGAGTCTTTTCTTTTATTAAGTTATTGGCTTCGGCCAATATTTTATCCGTCTGACTTATTATTTTTTCGGTATCTTTGCGTTCTTCTGGAGTCATTCCTTCTTCGGCTACCATTCCTTCTTTTATTATCGTATTATTACGATTACGATTGTCTTTGAATAATTCGATCATTCGCCATATTGATATCACTAACAGAATTACAAATATAAATATAATTTCTTCTTTATAATTTTTTAGATTCATTTATGTTTCTATATTTAATATGTATATATTGGGTATATTATTATTAGAAATTATATATTTTTATATAAAGTTATACTAATAGAATATAATAGCAATAGAATATAGTTATAAAGTATAATAGTTATAATAATGACCGGCGGATTACTAAATTTGATCGCAACAGGTAATCAAAATGTTATATTAAATGGAAATCCGAAAAAATCATTTTTTAAAAGCACTTATCTTAAATATACTAATTTTGGGCTTCAAAAGTTTAGAATTGATTTTGATGGACAAAAAAAACTTCGAATGACAGAAGAATCCAAGTTTACATTTTATATGCCGCGATATGCAGAGTTATTGATGGATACGTATGTATGTGTTACGTTACCCTCGGTATGGAGTCCAATATATCCGCCAGAGACAAAGGGGCAGATGTGGGCGCCATATGAATTTCGTTGGATTGAAAATATCGGAACACAGATGATCAAAGAGATTGTGATTTCCGTAGGTGGAATGACACTTCAGAAATTCTCCGGGCATAATTTAATGTCTATCATCGAACGCGATTTTGATAAAACAAAGCGCGATTTATATGATGAAATGACCGGGCATGTACCTGAATTATATAACCCTGGTTGTTCGGGTGCAAGATTGAATCAATATCCAAACGCATATAAAACAGAAAATGCTGCAGGAGCAGAACCGTCGATTCGTGGGCGTAAACTGTATATTCCCATTAATTCGTGGTTTACACTTTCTTCTAAAATGGCGTTTCCGTTAGTATGCCTTCAGTATAATCAATTGCAAATCGATGTTACGTTACGACCGGTTCGCGAATTATTCACGATACGTGATGTAAGCGATCCAGACAATTACTGGCCGATTGTTCAACCTAATTTTTCCAACCCAAAACATCAAATATGGCGGTTTTTACACCCCCCACCAAGTATCGATTTATCATTAGATTCATATTCAAACTATAGAACTGATTGGAATGCTGACGTACATTTGATATCGACATATTGTTTTTTATCAGATGATGAGTCGAAAATATTCGCAGCAAACCAACAAAAATATTTGATAAAATCGTATTACGACTGGACATTTAACGATATAACTGGAAATAAAAAGGTAAAAATAGAAAATTCGATGGGTATGGTCTCGTCATGGTCAATATTCTTTCAACGTAGTGATGTAAACTTGCGAAATGAATGGAGTAATTATTCAAATTGGCCATATAATTATCTTCCGTATGATATTGTACCTGCGCCAGTAGATGATAAATGGAAGTGTGGTCTTTCTTCCTATGAAAATGTTTCTTTGTTACCGCAAGGCGGTGATTTGAGTAACCGCCCCGGTTGGGTTACCGATTTTTCTAATGATCATTATTATTACGACAAATTCGGTAAATATGACGGTATAGGCCCAGGTATCAATCCAAAAGATTCACGTTTAACTGGTCTGCATATAACAGGCGATTTTCAAATCGAGAATGAACGAGATATTTTGCAGACGATGGGTATTTCATTAAATGGCAAATATAGAGAAAATATTTTGGACGCTGGCATATATAACTACGTTGAAAAATACACCAGGACTCGCGGTAACGCAAAGCCAGGTATTTATTGCTATAATTTTTGTATGAATACTGACCCTTTTGATACACAACCCAGCGGCGCTATTAATATGAGTAAATTTAACCAAATCGAATTAGAATTGTCTACTATTTATCCACCTTTAGACCAGAATGCAGTTGTTAGGACCATTTGCAATCCACAAACGAATGAAATTATTGGAATAAACAAACCAAATATCAATATTTATCACTACACGTATGACTTACATATTTTGGAAGAAAGATATAATGTTCTTACATTTGTTTCGGGAAATTGCGGTCTGATGTATGCACGATAATTGTTATTTCATGTATAAACCCCTAAAAATTAAATATTCGGAATATATAATCATTCATTACGAATATTTAATTATTTACTTATATTAGAATATATCTCTGCGATTATTATTGTAAATGGCAGATGCAGAAGAAGAGGCATCGGGTTTAGCTGCGATGATCGATTGGGGAAAATTATCGCAATTCGGGGAAAGTATTGGTTACTCTACATTATATCTATTTATCTTCTCAATTCTTGCAGTAAATGTGCTATTTTATACAAATAAGACATTAATACCTATCGACCTGAAAGATTTATTTCCGATTGATCCAGTAAAATGGCCCTATTGTTATACCGAAGACTTATATGCACCTTGCCCTGACGCTCCGGAAGGTGAGGGACAAGAGCCGCCAGAACCGAAATGTGCGAAAATTAAGTTTGGAGATATATATAAATACACAAAGGATAAAGAGCCCGATAATGAGTATGGTAAAGAGATATTAGTAAATGCATCTATATTTTTAGAAAAGCTTGTTTTTAAGGCATTTTGTTTGACTGAAGAACAACACAAAGAAATAAATGAGCTTGCAGAAGATGACGAAAAAGCGACATTATTAAATGGTCACTTTATTCTTGGTAGAGCCAAGCAATGGGTTAATAATACAACCGTGTTTCATTTTACCAAAAGCAGATTTTTCTTGGTTAAGATATTAGATTTCATTAGAAATGTTAAAATTCCAGAAGAATTACGTGATTATGTCGAACCGTTTATGTTTATAGTCGGTATGTGTGTATTTATGTTGTTATGTCTGTATTTTATGCTCGGAATACCATATGTTTTTACGGTTGTAGGTATGTTGTTAAATAAGACACAAAATAAAGATGTTAAAACATGGGGTGGTGGTATAATATGGACGTTGTTTACCGGTTGCGGACTTGGATTAATTCCATTAATAATATCAGTTGTCCAATTTATTCAGTTTATTGGCTCGTTTGTCTTGTTTCCTCTGACGAATCCTGTTCAATACAGAGATTTGTATGCAAAATACGTACCAATTATATTTTTCTTTTTAATTGTAATATTTATTGCTGAGGCATTTAATACATTTGATGAAGATATTGCATTAGTTATTTTATTTACGTTATTGACTATATCAACTTATTTTCTATGGCCGGCTATAACCGGTATTAAAGATAGTATTGTAAAATATAAAGAAAGAACGAAAGCAGAAAAGGCGGCAGCCGCCGCGGCGGCGAATACTCCTTAGATCGCCGTTAATAAATAATGAAATTAACATAAAACGGATTTGTAATAGTATATAAACCCTTTTTATTTATAGTTGTATCTACAGAATGCCAAAGGGAAAAAATACAAATACGAATAATAGCCAACCGGCAAAATCGAGTCCAGAATATTTTAAGACGTACCCATTTGTTAGCGTTTGTACGCCAACATTTAACCGACGACCCTTCATTACGGCGATGATATCGTGTTTTGATCATCAAGATTATCCGCAAGATAGAATGGAGTGGATTATTATTGATGATGGTACTGATCCAATCGAAGATCTTATTGCGTCGCACCCTCGTGTGAAATATTTTAAATACGATACCAAAATGACTCTGGGAAAGAAGAGAAATCTTCTACATGAAAAATCACGAGGAGAAATATTGGTGTATATGGACGATGATGATTATTACCCACCAGAGAGAGTGTCACATGCGGTTCATATGCTTGTAACACACCCGGAAGCACTATGCGCAGGTTCAAGTGAAATATATATTTATTTTAAGCATATCAACCAAATGAAGAAGTTTGGTCCGTATGGGCCAAATCATGCAACAGCAGGAACATTTGCATTTAAGAGAAAGCTATTGAAGCAGCATAAATATAACGATGAGGCATGTTTGGCGGAGGAGCGCGCATTTCTGAAAGATTATACTGTTCCATTTGTGCAATTAAATCCGATGAAGGTTATATTGGTATTTTCGCATGAACATAATACATTCGATAAACGAAAGCTATTGGTAAATGCGAATCCTCAGGTAGTAAAAGATACTCCAAAGCGGGTTATGGATTTCATCAAAGATCCGGTTCTTCGAAAGTTTTATATGGTAGACCTAGAAAAAATACTGGTAGATTATTTGCCAGGTAGACCTGAAATGAAGCCAGATGTAATACAACAAACATTACAGCTTGAGCGAGAACGAGAGCGAATGGCGGCAGAACAAGCGCAACAAATGAATGGTGGTGGTGGCGGTGATAATGGACAGATTATTCTTCAGCAACCAGGACAGGAGCCTGTTGCATTATCTAATAAACAAGTTGTCGAAATTATACAACAGCAACAGGGTGAAATTCAAAATCGGGATAAAAAGATTCATCAAATGAATGAAGAAATTAAAAAACTTCAGTTTGATTTGTATAATCTACGCAAGGTTGTTGAGAAAAATGCAGAAAATGCCGATGATGATAATGAATTAAAGATCGTTGAAATTGTTGATAAACCCGCGAATGTTGATACTACGCATGTTACAAACCAAGACAAAAATACGACTAATTGTCCGCCCGATTTAATGAAGCGGTATGAAGACCTACTTGAAGAAAATAGAGAGATGCGACGCCTATTAGACGACCTAACTCAAACAAATACGAATGCCGAATTAATGTAATAATTATTAGTTTCGTTTATTACAACAAACGTTGATAGATAATCCGATACTCATAAATGCTGCGATTACAGCAATAAATATTGTCATTTATTATAATTATATATTGAATTTAAACGCAATATATAATAAGCACGTGAATTTTACTCCTTCGAAATATCAACATTAGTAATGTTCAACATTAATACATTTGCCTTTGTCTTATGAATTACAAAGTCGTTATTTTTACTAGCAGCATTAAAATTTTCACGAAGAATACTGAGAATGCTTGATACGTCGAGTTCATCTTCTTTTGTTTTATACTCGGTTACGGTATTATTTTCAGACCTTTGTCTTCGCTTATTGCGTCCGCTTTTACCACCACCTTCATACTCATCATCGTCGTCTTCTGCGTATTCACCACCTGATTGCTTTTTCTTATTTTTGGAAGACGACTTAGGTGGAATGTAATCCCAGACGCCTAGAGCGTCGATCGTCTTATTATCGGCATCATAAGTTACAGTTTTAGTGTCGAATACTAGAGCAGTATTTGCCATGTGACCATAGGGCTCCAAATCAAATTCGGTTAAATCGTCCAGGATTTCCATAAACTCCTTCCCGCGAATATAATTACGAATATAGCCGGCGATTTCTGATGTAATCTTTACAGGAACGCGTTGCAACTCACCCTCACTTTCGCTGCTGCTGCTGCCGCTCTCATTATCACTACCGCTAGCGCTGTCACTTCCAGATTTAGATTCCGAATCGGATCCATCATCGTCGTGGTCGTGCTGATGGTCGTAATCACCTTCAGGTTTTTCAAATTTAACACCACGTCCACCGCGCTTCTTCTTATTTGAAGTTTTCGCAGGATATAATGTAAAGCACTCTACATCTATATCCATAGACATCTTATACTTTGAATCATATGAAATAGAAGCACCCATCGCAATATAATTTTGTATATTCGCTATATCTTTTCATATGACATTAAACGCGCGAATTCATTCATTCAATCATCAATATCACTAAAGTCTTCATTACAACCGGTTTCATTTCGTTTTGTTTCAGAATCGTTGGTTTTTAATAAATATTTGTCTAAATATCTGTAAATTCGATTAATATCCAATTTTGTTATTTCGTATGTTTCAAGTAATCTCGGTATTTCTTCTTCTGGGTACTGGTTTCGTAGTGTTAAAAAAAATGCAAACATATCCTTTTGATCCATAGAAAGTTGCATGCATAAATTTTGTATAAAAAGTGAATTATTGTATTCAGTACTATACTTTGTTAATACTTTCGTGAATCGAACTTCTGTCGGATTATACTTCGGCTTTTTAGTAAATGCATTATGATACAAATAATGATTATAGAATGTCTTTATCAAAGAGCATAATTCGTTGAATAACCATATTTGCTTCTGAAATGTAATTCTATCAAAATAATCTGCTAAACATACATTATCCAATAATATTTGGTAAAATGGTATAGAAACCTCATATGGCATTTTTTCTAATACATCAATTATATTCTCGTGCCAGAGTAGTCCAATTATTGTACGGTCTGTTTCGTTTATCAGGTTATTATGCTCACATATTGGAAACGATGTATTAATTATTTTTTGGGTTATTTTTTTACTATCTTCGTTATATGTTTTGGGCTGAAAAATAGCTTGTAGTATATTTGTTTTTAATATTTCATGCTGTTTTTGATTCATATCTATGATTGCATTTAATTTTCGTAGATTACCTTGAATAAATGAAATTATATTTTTGCGAAGTAATATTGTATCAATATTCGGAATCGAAACATCAATAAGTTGATTCATTTGTGAAGTTGTCGGTGTTTTTAATTCATATACATGACATACCTTCATTAATTCCTTTATTTTTTTATCGATGTGATAATTCCCAATACATATAATTGGGTTCATCGTAATTTCTTCTTGTTTTTGTTTTTTGGTTTTCTTCGGCCGTATTAATTTAATAAGTGATGTAATACCACCTTTATCGCCATTATTCATACCGTCCAATTCGTCCATAACTATGACTATCTTTTGAACCTTTTTTTGGAATACTGACATAATATTTTTATCAGAGATATTATGCTGTGTAATCGAGTCGATTATCGATTTATTACGTATATCTCCCGCGTCGTATTTTATAATATCATAATTTAGATCTTTTAATAATCTGTTTACAAATTCTGTTTTACCAGATCCTGGCGCACCATAAATATAAATACCTCTTTTAAAAGTCAAATCTTTCTTATTTTGTTGAAACGCATGAAGAAAATCTTTAATATTATTATAAATTGTTTCACGTCCTAGTATTTTATTGAAATTCATATCATGTAATAATGTTAGATTTATAGCCGTTGCATTCATTTCGTAAATATTCTGTTTTTATTCTTTTATGTTTTAATCTTATAATGTGATACTTATTATATTTAACATATTTAGAACGAATAATACAATTTCATTTTTTTCTTTGTCTATAATATAAACTATTTATATACACACCCATAACCATTATTTACGATGGACGGTCTTTCTGACTTTTTCGCACCTCTCGATAAGGATTATTGCGTCCTTTTTTATTGGCTTACCGTTGTTAATTTTATCTTTTTGATTGTTGCAGCTTTAGGGTTTGTCGTCTCTCTGGTTATGTTGTTTAGAAATAAGGTCACCTTGATGAGCACCTTATACTCCTTTTTGATGATTCTTGTGTACGGTCTTATGTATTTCCAGTCTCGCTTGTTCTATTCTATGTGTGTTACCGGAAATATGAAGGCCGGATCATTCGTTAGTGCCGGATCAGGTGATGCTCTTCCTTCTGCTGCAAAGAACGCATCGATGGCTGCTCCCGGCTCTCTTCGCATGTAAATACAGCGCATTCATTATATATCATTATACATGATTATACAGTTACATTTTGTATTATCGTTACATTATACGCGAATAATACAAAATATTGTTTAACACTTTAAACTACTATTGTTTAACACTTTAAACTGGAACTTCTGGTTTGATCTCCATCTAGCACACCCTCCCATGGTATATATCCACTTGTTAATCCTGAATCAGAATATTTTTTACCAGTAATATTATTATAATTAATACAGTTATCAGGGTTGTTTGTAATCGTAACTCCAGTAGATAATCCAAACGGATCTGTGCACGTACCATCACTATTTAATTTCCATCTATCAGGGCATTTTGAAATCTCAGGTGGCCATTTTTGAGCATTTTTAGATTTCCACAATAAAATCGCAACCGTTATCGTTGAAATTACGAGCGCAATACCTGCCAATAATAGTGCCATTTTTTGTATAGTCATACTAAAAAAATTGCTAAACCAACCACCGCTACCACTCCCGCTTCCGCTGCTACCACTCCCGCTTCCACTACTTCCACTCCCGCTTCCACTACTGTTTCCAAATGCAGAAGAACCGGTATTTTTTACTTGAGAAACAAAATCGTCCATGATTCAAATAATTACAATAATTATTATAATATATAATATATAAATTCAATATAATATAAAATCGTATTATGGATCATTATGAATATCGTCAATTTCCCGAAAATACGATTATAGGGCAGCCTAAAAACGGACGTCTCGATATTATCACTCCTCCAATTCAGGACCAATTCGCACTTTACGATAAAAATCCTGTTCACCAATGTGTAACATATCGCGATGCTCTAAATGGAATATGGGAAAATACGCCTCTTTCAAATGCTTATTTTAGCAAAGAAAATATGCAAATAATCCAAAATGGAATTCGCGCAGGTGTTTATCAGAGATCCAACGGTAAATACGTTATCGGAGAACAAGACTGCGATACATTACGCATTATCATGAGAACCATATTTTTGCAGAATGCCGTAAATGCACCTACCAGCATTCGGGATCAGATAATTGAACTAAATAACTTGGTTTATGAATACTGTATTCCACGCATTCATGGCGAGGCAGAAGGTTATATACAATATAAGCGAGATGTAAGCAATATGTATACTCCTATCTCACGACCTATGTTCTCCAATTACAAACATAAAACACTCGAATTGAAACCTTGGTTTTAATGCCTCGGATTTAAAATCAGAATGAAATAAAAATAAGAGATTTACCTATTTTTATTTATGTATTTTCCACCACTAGTGTAGTGATCGTCGTCGTAACCGTCGTCGCTACATAGCGCGGTAGTCTATTCTTTTATCGTATTATTGATCTGTGCCTGTCGTCTTTTTCGCAACTAATTTCCTTTTTACTGTAGCTGCTCCTTTCCCGCCACTTACACCTCCTACTGCTCCCACAGCCACAGTTGCGGTCGTTGAAACAACCCATTTCTTATATTCCTGCTCTAGTTCATCTAAATCTTTGGTCCACAATTCTTCAATAGATGTTTCAGTTAGTTTTGTGTGTGCTGCACGAGTCAAATCCCTCTCCGCCAAGAGCTTCGTCACATTTTCTTCAGTTACGCTGTCCATCGGCATCTTTAGCAAATATCGATACTCTTCATCACCTTCAATATGATCATACCCTCGCGTCTTCAGTATTTCAAATACGACCTCTTTTGTTTTACGGCGCATATCCAGTTTATCGTCCAGAATTTCCTGAATATACTTTGCCCGATTTGACAAGACTTTCAGTTCATTACTTAATTGCGCAAGCAACGCCAACTTGCGCTTCGAGTACATACTAAGACGCTCCGAGTAATAGTCATCGATGATATCGTAGATGTTCGCATATTTTTTAAGTTTTTCATGCGCATCAAACAAATTCATATTCGTCGTTGACTGAGTTGTATATAACCCCAGTATCTTTTCAAGCTTGTTGCAACCGTTCTCTGTTGCCGTCTCGCTCATATCCTTTACAGAATGGGGGTAAGACTGATGAAATGTAACAGTAATGTCCACTACCGCATCGGTCGACATATCTACATATTCTTTTAACACCGGACAGCTCGACGACGCATTTGCAGCACTTCCTCCACCACTCGCCGACGACGCAGGCGGTACGTCCATCAACCCTTCTAAAAACTGTTTATAATCATCAGTCCATGTTCCAACTGGCAATTCTGTAATACGGACTTTTCTATCTGCGACAATCTCATAGCAGCCCTTTATCAAATAACGCGCAGCAGCAGCACCGGTGGCAGACTGTGCCGGTTGTTGTGCAGAGGCAGATGCAATATTTTGAATCGTTCCTTTAAAGCCCTTGAAATATGGTTCAATAGTAGGCCTATCTGCGATCGGGATCGATTGGAGCATCGCGCGAATATATTGAATAATCTGAATTGGATTATGCGGCATGACGTCCGTGCTAAATCCAGTTCCGATACCCTTCGTCCCATTTACCAATATCATCGGTATAATGGGTCCATAATAAACCGGTTCAACCATTTGTCCATCATCATTCAGGTAACTCAAAATTGCATCGTCTTCTTGCCGAAATATAAGTCTTGTCAACTTGCTCAATTGCGTAAAGATGTACCTTTCACTTGCAGAATCTTTTCCACCCTGCAATCGTGTTCCAAACTGACCATTCGGTTCAAATAGATTCAGGTTATTGCTTCCAACGAAGTTTTGCGCCATTCCAACAATCGCCGCGTTCAAACTCGCCTCTCCGTGATGGTATCCAGATTGCTCAGAGACATAACCACTAAACTGCGCAACCTTGATTTCACTCTTAAGGCCACCCTTCTTGAATGCTGCATACAGGATTTTACGCAAAGAGATTTTGTGTCCGTCCATCAAATTCGGAATCGATCGCTCATTATCATAAATTGAGAAATGAATGAGGCCGCGATCAATAAACTCCTCATACGGAATCGACGGCTTGGAAGTATCCAAAAACAAATCTCGCGAGTATTTTGAAAGCCATTCCTTACGATCATCGGCGCGCTTCTTATTAAACGCCATATCAAGACGATCGTTGCTTTCTAATCCCGTATGCACAAAACTCACCATCTTCTTGTGCTCGAAATACTCTTTGAACTCCTTTCCGGTACTCGTGCCCAAACCTTTGTAATATTTTGTAGACCAACTACTCGGGATCGCTCCATTCGGAAATTGTTTTTTCCAGTTCTCAAATTCACCATCATTATAAAACAACACTTCTTGGCCTTGCGCTCCACCACGGCGCGCCTTCAAAATCGGTGTATTCATAAATCCGATGAAACCAGGAATCTTCGTAAGCGATGGCCATTCTGACTGAAACAAATTAATTCCGAGACCTTGAATATGCGCCCCGTCCAAATCCTGATCAGTCATGAAGAGAACTTTACCATAGCGGAGTCGCGTTGCAACATCTGCTGGCGTATACGTCTTTCCAGTCTCAAGACCCAAAATCTGCTTGATTTCGGCAATCTCGCGATTCTCAGAAATTCTTTTTGTTGATTCTCCATGAACATTAAAGAGTTTTCCCTTCATCGGATAAACACCGATAAAATTTCTGTCCTCCTTGCTCAGCCCGGATACAATACCCGCCTTTGCTGAATCTCCTTCACACAGAATGATCGTGCATAAAGCCGATTTATCCGGAGTTCCCGCATTATTAGCATCGATCAATTTCGGAATTCCCCGAATCGTTCGTATTTTTGCACCGTCGGTTTTCTTTGCAGCCTTTGTTTCTTTCACTTCTGTAAGTGCGCATGCCGCGTCCATCACTCCCATCTTCGACAGTTTTTCGATAAAATCGTCGCTGACTTTGCATGATGATCCAAAATTCGCAACAGCCGTTCCAAGCTCGTCTTTCGTTTGACTTGAAAATGACGGATTCTCGATATCGCAGCGCAGGAACAGCATCAGTTGCTCCTTGATCGTATTCGGCTTCACGTCGACCTTCTTCTTCTTCTTGATCAACTCCGCCAGCTTTCGCACAATCTGGTTTGTAATATATTCAACGTGCTTTCCTCCACGCGGCGTGTATATACCGTTTACAAATGAAACATGGCAAAACTCGTCTGTCGGCGTAAGACATACGATGTACTCCCATCTCGGATCGGGATTTTCGTAGATGCGCTTCGTTTCGCCTTTTCCGCCAATATACAAGTCGACGTACTGTTGAAAATGTCTCACCGGAATTACCGAGCCGTTGTATTTTACCTTGATGCTTTTGTCGGTAACCGCTGCGATATCATAGGTGCGTTTCAAAAACAACGCCATCATATCTGCAGTCAAATTGTTTGACGGGATACCGAATCTCGCATAGTCGGGACGAAAAGACACGCGAGTATACGGCTTCACCTTTGTTTTGGATACAACAGGTGGGACAATTACGGAGAGATTGTTACGGAATTCCTGGACATATTTAAGTCCTCTAACATGGTCGACGGTTTCGACCCGACCCCAGACAGACCAAATGAGAACCAACTTGAATCCAAATCCGTTTTTCCCGCCAACAATCTTTTCCTTTTTGTTTTCATCGTAGTTGGTTGATGTCCGGAGATGGCCGAAAATCATTTCGGGGATCCAGAGTTTGTGTTCTGGGTGCTGTGCAACATCAATACCGTTGCCATCATTTGTAAGATGAATCGTTCCATCAAGCGGATCGATTTCGATTTCAAGTGATGTTACCGGAAGAGCGTTCGGCTTCCCATCAGAAATAGCCTGTGCTTGTCGAACCACGTGATCACGCATATTCACCATGCCTTCATCGAAAAGTTTGTACAATCCGGGAATGTATGTAATCGCACGACGGTTTAGTTTAGGAAGAACCGGCATAGCCCCCGCCCCCGCCGCCGATGCACTTTTTGTCACAGGAGTATCCGATGATACTGAAACAGAATCGCTACCTCCACCGCCGCCGCCTCCGTTATCTTCAGCAAGAGATAACGAATCGGCGTCCATAACGTATTCTGTTGTCTCCGTAGTTTCAATCGACCCGATATATGTATCGGGCTTTTTCAAGATGTGTTCTTGATCCGTCATTTTTTGATATTTTTGAAGTTCTTCGTTGCCTTTTGCGGCGGCGGCTCCTTCTTCTGAACTTGATGTCTTCGTTACCTTCTTTTTTGTTTTACTTACTCCTGCTCCTCCTCCAATCGCAGGAGTCTCCGTTTTTAAATCTGAAACTGACATTTGATGTTTATATGAAATACCGTAATAACGATGTATCGGTGCCTACTTCTATATTGGTATATTGTTTAATTTGTTTTCAATTTTATTGTAAAAGTAATGTATAAATAATTGTTGTAATTTTATACTCATTACATAATGTCGCACGCTCCCCGTTATAGAGTTAATACCGGTATATGCAGCGATGTATTTACGATCGGTACATCTCAAATTACATATGATTCATGCGGTAATCCGGTTTTAATTAATCCAAATGATCGAATGCCTTATATGAAATGTCCTAGTCTTGCGAATCCAACTGCTGGTATGGCGACATCTACAAACAATACAAATATTTCAAAGAAAATGCGTTTTGCACAACAAATACGTGTTGGGTCCGCTTTAAAAGGAGGTAAAAGCTATTTTTCAGTAAATAAAACAAACACGTTTGGTAGCTGGCAAGGTGCGCCTGGAGGGTCGAGAGAAGCCATTCGTAATGCGTTTTAACTATATAACTATATTTAGGCAGAATAGAATAATTCTCTTCTGTATCCTTATTTTATTTTTTCTAATGTTGTAGTATAACAGCAACTTTAGAAAATGGTTAAACGTGTAGATCGCAGCGATGATGGAACATATCACGTTAATGGTAAGAAATACGAAATGTTAGAAGGATCTAGGGCTCAGGTTTGGCACGGTACCGCTTACAAGACCCCCGGTGGTCTTACTAAGGCCCAACTCGTTTTTAATAAGCACGGCCGTATCGTTTCTGCAAAGAAGCACGCCACCGCTAAGAAGGAGAATCGCCTTCGTAAGTATGGTTACACCGCTCGTAAGGGTAAATTCGGCGCTGTGAAGATCAATAAGACTACCGGCAAACGCGTTCGCCTTGTGAATACTCCCAATAAACGTTAAATTCATATAATATCGTACTTTCATAGGTATCTGTGAACATAATATTTTTTATTCTTATTATTGAGTTATATCCAATAATAAGACAATTCAACGAACTTTCATTCGATTCAACGACGTCTTGTAGCGCAGGACTTTCTACGCAATACGCGCTTGGAATTCTTGTATTTACGCGAACCGCCGCCCATACCTTTCGGCGAGCCACTAGGACTACGCCCTGATTCTCCAGGGACCTTGGCTTTAGAGGAAAGTGCTTTGGAACCCTTGGATTTGGAGCTGGCTTTGGAAGCTTTGGCTGCTGCTGCTGCTTGTCTCTTTCTTTGAGCATGTAATGATTCGGCAATTTTTTCTAAATATTGAGCCGCAGCTATTATATTCATTCTAGAACGAGTAGTTAATTCAGCAACCGGCGAATCACCACCATTCATAAATGGCGTATCTCTGGACAAATACGTCCATATTTCTCGTGCCGTTTCTTCTACGATATGTAAATCTTCACGAACAATTATACATTGCTCTGAGTATATTCGACCAGAATAACCCGGATTAGCCTCATGTGTATGACGGTAAAGTAAATCGTGTCTAACTGGCTCACCTCTTACATGCAACAATTCATGAAATGTAATTTTGTATGCATCTTCTTCAACCCGCGTAAAGGTTGTTATAATAGTTATGCCGGCGGTGGTCCCCTCGGGTGTTTTAAATTCAATACTCATACCACTAGGTCTTACACGAAACTCATATTTTTTATCTTCATGTCCTCCAGCTGCCGCCATAATTCAATAAAAATGCTTGTTATAAATTATACAAATCTTTTATTTTTATAATTTCTTAAATTCAGATATTTTTATAATTGCATACATTCTGATATTCGTCAAACATTAATATAATAATTATATATAGTTTCGCGATTTGGAATATGCTTTTAATTGTAACAAGAAACTATTCGAATGATGCGAATATTATTAATTTAAATAAACTATATAAATCGCTTCGGCATAAAAACATACCGTTTATTATTTCAAAAAAATGCGATCCGAATATCATTAAACGCAAAGATATTCGCGGTATTATTATTCCGGGATCTAGTGGTAACTTGCGAATATCATTAGATACATACCAACCTGCATTAGAGTTAGAATTGTATTATCTATTTCATTTTCCGAATCTACCTGTTTTAGGTATATGCCATGGTTGCCAATTTTTAATGGTATACTATGGTGGGACTCTACTTCAATATGATACCTATTTAAATGACGAAATTTCTACGAACCTCGATTTATCAGTAGATAAATTATTCGATGGTTGTAAATCAACAGAAAAAATACACTTCCATTTTCACGATTTACCTATTCAAAGAGGCGCTCGTAACAATACTATTAAAGAAATTGCATGGTTTACCTTTCGAGATAACAAACGCCGTGCTTGTGCTTTTGAGTTCGAACGTGGACGTGTATACGGTGTTATGTTTCACCCCGAAAAACATGAAAAGTCTCATCTTATATTGTATAATTTCTATTATAATGTATGTATCTAATTTCGACAATTCCATAATAACAGCATCTGTATAAATTAATAAAATTCTTCTTTATATTCATCGGCTGATTCGGCACTATCGAGAGATAATGATGTTGTTATCAATCCATTTTCATCTAAATAATCTGAATACTCATCGATCAAAAACTTCTCGAAGTAACGTTTGCTAACCGCACGACGATCTGTCGATTCATAACATTTGCTACAATAATACTCGTATGCGTTGTACAGCGGCTGTGGTATCGAAATATTATTTGTCATACATTGCATCTTAAACAAATCCAAGTATAATCGTATTTCGGCCTTTTTACTCCACATTTTACACCCCACATTCACTAGATATTTGTCATCTTCTATATTTACATCTGGGTAAAAATGACGTATCATTCCAAGAAGCGCAGCATCACTTATATTATGATATGAACTCGGACTAGTTGTCGTTTTTGTATTCTCTGTCGACGATTGCGTGGTTGATGTCGAGAGATATTCATTAAATAATGTAGATAATTCGTCTATCTCTAATTCAATTTCATCGTCATTTACAGTACAGTTTTCACTCCAGAAACTAATAAATTTACTAACCATCGGAAGATGTCGACTCGTTATATTAGGAAATACGTCGAGAGATTGCAATTCTCCGCTGCCACCGCTGATACAACCATTCCCGTAGAGATACTCTGTTATTCTCGTCTTTAATACCGCATTAAATATCATATTCGGGATCTGAAATTCACTCAAATACATTTTCCATAAATAAAGCATATTATGCCACGTTATACCACAATCAACCGTAGACGACGGTTCTGTTGCGAATTTCATAAACTCGTCGATTATTCGAGTTTCTGTTCGCGTCTTAAAAAACCATGCATGATCTCTAACATGAGATGTTTTACACTGACGCACTAAAAATTCATCAGCATTTCCATATCTATGCGAATAATGCGCCGCAACACAAAATAAATCTATAATCGATATCTGCAAATCAGAACTTCTTATTACGTCTGTAGTACTTACAACTCCGGCCGATGCAGTATTATGCGCATTCATATTTGCCATCTGGAAATTAACAATACGACAATCGTTATAATTATGTTCATAATATTTGAATTTAAACGCGCTATTAAATGCATTTATTCCAAATAAACTGCAGCATTCTGCACCCAAATCCTTTATCAATTCTTTTGCACTTGAACTAATAAAATATATAAGCGGAGCTGACTTCTTTAATAATACGTCACCTAATAATGTAAGAAAATATTTAGCATGATCTCTCGTTCTGAAGAGATTAGGGTGTAATTTCCCGATTACATGTTGTATTGTATTTGACTCTGGTATGGATTTTAAAATGTCGCGATTTTGAATATTCTTTATAATACGATTTTTTATCTTATACTTCCATGTAAGTAGGTTCGAAGCTACATCACCGAGAGATTTGGCACCTTGACCTGTAATTTCGGTTAATATTCGATGATGAATCTCATCTTCATTTATGATAGAATAATGCACCTGATTATACGAAAAATATAGCTCGGAATGATTCGAGTAATAATATTTCGTTCGATTTAAAAATGTTTCTATGAACTCTTCAGACAAGAGTTCGAGAGATTTCTTGCGCGTCTCTCTCTCGATATGTGTAGAGTTATAGTTTTTTATAATTACAGGTAATTGATGTTTTATATGTGAATGAATGCGTTCGAGAATATGATCATTTCCTGAAATATCTGCGTTCGTTTTCCAGATGTTCGAGAGAATTTCTATTGTAGATTCAAGTGACGGAGTTTGTACCTGTGTTATAGACGGGTTTTTATTATCCATAATATTATTATTATTCTTATTATTTATCTAGTAGTAATATATAGTTTTATTATTATTGTTTTAAGCTAAAACTACATATTTATTATCATATATAATGAATGGATACACACCGGTTAATCGTGTAAATGAATTATTGCTCGCGAGTCCACCAGATATTGAAGGATTTATCGATTATTTTTTTGATAGGTTTCATACATTAAATCGTTCATCTGCGCATGGGGGTCATTATTATGTTAACTTCTATTCTACATGTTATGACTGTTTTATGCCTGAAACGGTAGAATTATGGCATTATAATGCTGTCACCGGAAATTGCGAATATCACGGAACTCGCGGAGCACATCAACGTTATCGCGATTTTTTATTGTATATTGTTGAAAATGCAAATTCTTATAATGAAGACCAGATAGATCAACTTGTGTTTTTGCTTCATAATGTTCTAGAAGAAAATGCAACATCTATCGTTTGTTATGTTGATTTTGACGAAGACATATATGATGTTTTGGTTAATTATGATGAAGAAGATCCTAATGACGGTGAAATTACATTTTGTAAAGGGGGGCGTATTGTGCATGGAGGAATGGCTATTAGTAATACAAGAGTTCTTGGATTATTAGAAGCGATTAAGGAATCAGACTTTGATTAAGCATCATATACATATGTAATTAAATATGGTTTATTTTATAATTCACATTTATGCTTCTGATTTTTGTCTTAATATGGTCCCGAATGATTTTAAAAGATCGGTATTTTTTTTAAAGGTCTCATTATCTTGCAGGGCTGACTTACCAATAGCAATTATCGCTTTAACCTCTTCAATAGTCATATCAATCCCCGCCAATTGAAAATTTTCAGTATTCTGTTCATCTATTTTTAATATAGATGTTTTTAGTGTTTCTCTTGCTTGAACAACCTCGTCTGGTGTAATCTGTTTACTCTCTGCACGAGGTGTTTTAGGTTCATTACTTCCACTTGCTTTTCGTGTTATTGACAAATTTGTAGTTAATTGTGTAACTAATTCTGGGTTACTTTTTACGATATCCTCAATAGTGGCTTTTTCGTCTTCTTTTTCTTTACTGTTTGATTGTCTCAATTCCACGGCCGATTTATGTTTCGGACCATCATCTTTAGATAGAGAGTTTTCTTGTTTGAAACTTGATATTAATCTCTCTGACTCAGTATCTTTATTTATAGGTTCAACAACCTGCTTTACGTCACTAGCTGATTCTTTTGAGGCTGTCATCGATTGTTTAACTGAATTTAAAAGGACGGATAGCTCTCTACGTGTTTTGTCACCGGATTCGCCGGAACTACTACTACTACCGATTGATTTTACCGAGTTAGCTCTCGAGAATGTCAGATCACTCTCGAGACCTGAACCAGAATTAACGTGGACAGGAAAATCACTTTGTTCAAGAACAGCAGATCCTGACTGACCGGCATTATCTAGTTGTACTCTTTCTGAATTTCGCTGACTTTGTACAGTAGCAGCACGTTTGAGGAGTTCAGCTTGACTTATAGCTGGAGTATTATCAGCGCCGTCCATCTATTAATATGACTTTATTCAATAATATATATACATCGTATATTATTTAATTTGAAATCTCTCGATTAAATATTCTTCACATGGGTGTAAGAATGCACCAACTGATTCCTTCGCTCTAATCTCTAGAACAACGTATTTTAACTCCTCCGTATTATGGAAATTTACAACGTATTCATCAATATTTGCGCGAGTTGGATTCGGTGGTAATGAACAATTGTACATGATGTCTACGTGTGTACCGCAAGATATATGTTATTAATATTTCGTTTTATGTTATTATTTATACTTCAACCCAACGTCGTTTCGGTAAATCAACTAAATAATCTTCCCAATCCTTCCATTGTGGGTGTTCGGTTGTATGCCGTTTAACGTAAAATGATGTACCACATGGTGGACCCCACCTAGCCATAAACGTCATTTTTGCAGCAAGTGCGCTATCCACAACTTTACCATCGTATGCTCCAACTGGTTTAAATGGGGTACTCGATTCTCGGTCAGTATATCCGTGTTTACATACAGTTCGAGTGTTTGCATATGTTTTACCTAGATGGTGATCATAATGATCTGATAATATTTTCATAGCAATATCTGTGTTGATTTTGCCGCGGTATTTTTCCGCTAATTTCTCTAATTGAACACGACGGTTTCCGATGGTTGATGCGATATTCCTAAATCCGATAGAATCGGCCGAGTCTACACTACCGATCCCAGACGAATCACTCGCTGAATGTGATAATGATGGGCTGCATTCAATAAGGCGAATACGTTCATCATACGTTGAATTGAATCCAACAAATACACCGTTTTTGGTTGTCTCTATATTTACATAATTAAGACCTAACTCGACTCGCATGATCTGCTTTCGGTGAATATCTCCGAACATCCAAGAGCATGCATAATCGCCGGAATTGCCTTTTTGTAATCTCTCGGCATATTCCTCTAAAGTATTTCCATACTGCATACACTCGCGAATGCGACAACATATGGGGTCTCTTAATTCATATGCATTAAATCCTCCTATAGTTGTTTCTGACCCGATGATTCCTGCGCTTGTAACAAAAAAGTCGGTCATACTGAATACACCGCCGGCTACACTTTGCATAACGATCGAATGTCCATCACCTGTCTCTGGTTCTATTCTCAATATAATATTGCAAAATTGGGCGTCCAAGAAGTTGCTAAATGATGAATGTCCGCATACAATTCCGCCGTCCTTTGTCCAATCTGGACCAACAGCCATAATAAGGGAGCATCGATCCTTAAACTCATTTAATTTTGCGTTTCTTGATGCTACTGCCGCAGGGTTTGCAGTTATCGCATATTCGTCGCGAATTACGTCGGCATATTTTTTCCGATATTTTGGTGTGTCGATATAGCGGAGCATGTGTGCATAAAAATATGGGAGACTCATATACATATTTATAAGCATTACTTGAGATAATCGTAATTTTGCGCCATCAGCGATGCCTCGCATTTCCTGGTATATTTTCGGAAATCTCTTTTCGATGATAGGTTGAAAGAAATCATCGCATAATTCATAAAAAAACTCGATTTCGCGACCGAACCCTTCTTTACATAGGAAAGACATTACGTGAAATACTCTTGGGAAAAGACCTGATGCCAACTCACCATGTGCAAAACCACGTTCATACGGTCCACCTCGTATTGTTATACGTATCCAGCCGTCCCCGTTATCTCGCCTGTTTGTTTGCATTTCTCCATTTTTTACTTGTTTTATTTCGAATTTCGGACTTTTCGATGAGGATATGGATCGTCGCGTTTTTGTCGTTTTTTTCCGTCGTTTTATTGTATTATGTCTATTATATTTTTTATTCGTCGCCATTTATATTAATATATTATTTTTCATAAAATAGATATAAAGATTTAAATGTCTAAACAAGTAAAGAGAGATGAGTTTTCCGAGTTTTAACGCACCTACATTTTCAACGGGAAGTAGCGGTGTCGCGTCATCATTAAATGATAATGTTTTGACTATAAAAACGGTGCAAATCGCACCGTTTAGAACGTTGATGTGTGCCCTAAAAGAAATTTTAATAGAGACGAATATTACGTTTCAAAAGGACGGTATTCGCATTATTAATATGGACAAATCGCATACGATGTTGGCGCATTTGTTTCTTGAAGCGGTGAATTTCGAGCTCTACGAGTGTAGTTTGGACAAAATTATAATTGGTGTGAATATGTTTCATTTGTTCAAATTAATCAATTCGATTGATAATGATGATACACTTACAATTTATATTGAAAAGAAGGATTATAATGATGGTGTTGTATCGTATTTGGGGCTAAAGTTTGAGAATGGCGATATCAAGCAGTGTAAGACGCAGAAGTTGCGTTTGATTGAGCCTGATTTGGAAGAATTAGTTGAGCCGGAAGTTGCATTTTCGAGTGTTATTAATTTGCCGTCGAGTGATTTTCAGAAGATTATTCGTGATTTATCGTGTATATCGGAGAAATTGGAGATTAAATCTGTGGGGAATGAGTTGATATTTCGTTGTTCGGGGCAGTTTGCAACGGCGGAGGTTCGTCGTGTCGAATCAGACGGTAGTATGGAATTTTTGCATAAAAAAGATTCGGGAAAAGTGATACAGGGGGAATTTTCTTTGAAAAATTTGGGATATTTCATCAAATGCACCAATTTATGCAGTCAGATCGAGATGTATTTGGATAATGATATGCCTCTTGTTGTTAAATATTATGTTGCATCACTTGGGACAATTAAATTATGTTTATCACCGTTACCTAGTTCGTAAAAGATAACATGTATTATTATTGATACGCATGTATTATTATTGATACGCAAAATGCGTAGCAATAATATAAAATTATTTATTTAATATTCTGGTGTATGCTTCTTAAACAGACACCCGTGTGCAGTTATTCCTTCCAATTCTCGAATGATCCCAGCATTTTGGAAATTACAATTCGCCATCCATATTTTGATAATACAGAAATTCTTCTTCGGTGAAATAGTAATTCCATTTACATGCGGAAGAACATTTAAATTTGTTGAGATGGTTTCGCCTACGGTAACATAGGACAATTGTTTCCATGCTTGGTTAACCTCCTTATTCGCAACCTTGTAGGAGAAACAGCCACCATTTCTATTTTTCGCATCTTCCCACATAGGAACAATACCTTTGCGCATGAGAAATAACATACAATTCATTACCAATTTTGGAGGCAAAGTTTCGAATATTGCAATCGCCTCTTCTGCCGAATCAAAATCATATATCTTCTTGTAGCTAGATGCTGCCCAATTTGTGTCATGTGGTAAATGCGCCCATAATGTCCATTGATGAGAAAGTTTATGAAATGCAGTATCCGTTGAATCGCCGCGTTTAACCGCATCTACTAAATGTTCGGTGTCACCGCCGCGACCGCCAGAAGAATTTGCGCTTGAAGATGTCATTTCACGAAGATGCCCAGTCAATGATGTGGATGGAAAACTACACATCGTATATTATATATTCAATTTTTTTTATACTCTTTCTATTGCTTTTATTTTTTTTCTAATTATCCGATCACTCGATCATTTCAAATTCAGAGGTAATATTTTCAGTTTTGTCATTATTATCAGGTGACCCCGCGTTGTTCTCTTCGGCTTGGCCAGAGTCGTCGTCCGTATCCTCCTCAGATACTCCACTAATTTCGTCGTCGTCGACGTCGGCGCCTTCACCTTCACATTCTTTCACCTTTGTTTCAAGAACAGTCTTATTCTTTTCTATAATCGCGGATTCATCATCACTTAATGACCCTTCCGATTCACAATAATATTCCCGAATATCACCATCAATATCAATAATATCTTTATCGTTTAACATGTAAATTGGACAGTTCAATTTACTATCAACCTTAATGATATATGACTTTCCAACAATTATATGCTGTCCTTGGGTAAGTTTCATAAAATAATCGACAACATTACCATCGTTATTACTGTCAGATGTAGTAAGTACTTTTTGAGTTTGTTTACTAATAGAGTCACACAATAACCAATTTTTATGCAAGTCGCATTTTACAAAATCTTTATTGTATAAAATGGTTTCATATTCTGATCCATGTGTTCCAATATAATCTACGATATCTGGTCTGCATAACTTATTCAACAGATACCACTGCAAAAAGGGGCGATCAAACAATTCATTTTTCTCGATATAACATGTATCGGGAGATTTTATGCAAATAGGAATTACTTCCTTAGTCGTTACACTTGGATCAGGATTAGTTGCCGCCGCCGTTGTCGTGTCGTCGCTATCCAATTCAGGCAAATCGACGATCAATTCGGCATAATTATCAATAAGCCCCAACTCACTAAATGTGCGATAATTCACATCAAACTGTGTATGCGTTGAAATTCTGAAATCACCCCGATGAATGCGTGTCTGTTTGTAATCTTGTGAAGAATGAATAATAAAATCATAAATCACATTCTTTGCATCAGAAATGTCAGGGGATTCATTATGGATCTTTTTATAGATTGAACATTGCGCATCGATCCATTTGCATACTTTATATTTTGCCATATCAACCGTCTTTATATTCTGACGAAACGTCTTTATATTTATGAATTCTGAATGCGATGAAAATAATTCTCTGCCATTTTTCACAATAGTGTATGTGCTAAATGTATAATAACCCAAATATCTCATCATAAATGCGATTTTTTCAGACAAAAATTGTTTTACCTTTTTAATTCTATTGAAGATACCACTATGAATGATATTCCATAATGTAGACATAACACTTGTATTATTAGTTAGAAATGCGGTATATAATAAGGGAATAATTGCATATACCATAAAAACCGCAAAAAATATTTCTGTTTGTCTAATATCATATTCACTATATTCATTTTGAAAAAATGTCGGATATTCAATATTAGAATGATAAATTGTAGTTGGCGGAATCTTTTTCATTCCTATAAGAGAAACATGAATTTTATTCGACGGCATGTAACGCACAATAAATACAAAAAGAGTATATATATATAATATCATTTGTATTTATATCAAAATGAAATTATATTATTGTTGTTTACATCGATAATGTAAATTATGATCTAGGTGGGGGCATTTGTTGAGGTTGCTGATGACGTTGTTGCGGTTGTTGCTGTTGCGGTTTATGAGCAATATTATTTTGCCCCATATTCGATGCATTTCCTGGTTGTTTTTGTACTCGAAGATCGGTCTTTCCTGGATTAACGCCAAAAACATAAAACATTACTGAAGTAATATATGTTAATAATAAAAACGGTATAAGAACTATAAACCAAACAACCTTTGTTAGACCATTTAAGCACATAATATTCAATATGGTGGTAAATATCAACATAACGATAAATTTCAATAATGAAGTCGAATATTCACCTTGAAATAAATCGATTGTTATTTGTATCATAGAAAAACCTAAATATAGTAATGCCGGTGGACATATTTTTTCAATCATTATTACAAATAAAAATAAGTTATACTATACCTAATTATTTTATTTATTTCGTAGTTCGTATGATATCGAAGGTTATCGAAGGTTATACATTACTTCTTGGCATTAAATAATGCGATACCATTTTTGAAAACGCCGACTTCATCACCGACGTCATCATTAACGCATGCATAAATGATTCCATTCTGTGGATTTGTTGTAAAGTATACTTTTCCCTTAATTTTTATTTCAGAAACCTCTATTTCATCTTCATCGGCTGCCACCTCTTCTTCCTCTTCAACCACCTCTTCAACCACCTCTTCTTCCTCCTCTTCTTCCTCCTCCTCCTCTTCTTCCTCCTCCTCCTCTTCTTCCTCGACTGTATCCTCTTCTTTCTCCTTAGAAACACATTTGGCATCAGTTGCATCTTCCTCTTCCTCTTCGTCAACTGCGTCCTCTTCCTCTTCACCAGCTTCCTCTTCCTCTTCACCAGCTTCCTCCTCTTCGTCAGCGTCTTCTTCATCAACAGCGTCTTCAGCTGTTTCCTTTCCATATTCACAAGTTGCCTCTTCATTTTCCTCTTCTTCATCTACCCGAGAGTCGTCGTCATGATCAGATATTTCAGCTTGATGCTCGGTGATAACATTTGTAGAGTGAACGATCTTATTTTGATGATTTAATTTTGAAATATTTTCATCATCACTTTCATCTGATTCCGATTGTAATTCACTTTCGTTTTCGTGGATCTCAAGCCTTACACCATTTTCGCAGTTATCATGATTGTGATTGTGATGGTCATGGTGATGAGGCTGGCCGGCCGGATCAGATGCATCTTCTCTCTGTGGTTGTTTACCACAAACCTGAGTTTCTAGATGTGTGATATGTTTAGTCAAATTTTCGATTAACTTCTTCAGCTGAATTACCTCGTCGTAATCATTTGGTGTATTATTAGGAGGGCTTCCTTGATGAGGTGGCCGAGTCGGAACATCACGTACACAACCACCCTGACCGCCATCATTTCCATGAGACTTCAATTGGGATTCAAGGGAATATACCTTGTTTTGCAGGGTTTTAATGATTGGTAAGTTCATAATGACATCGTGTGTTTGTTTATAAAGAGTATAATCTCCTACAACACCTTCGAGCATTTTAGAAATGTGCTTTGTCATCAACTGAGACACGTCTTCTAATAATGGACGAATATCTATTGTGATCTCTGACGAATTAACCGAATCACCATCATTCTCACTTTTATCCTTTGAAACTGAAACTTTTGGCGGAATGCTCACATCATCACCATTTTTATTAGAATCGAACGGTTTACGAGTAGAATCCATATGGTTAACGGAACGTTGTGTTGTCTATTTATTATATATTGTAAAACGTTTATTTCAATTTTGTGGTTATTATTAATAATCTAATTAATTTTAGCATTCGTTCAAAAATATATATTTAAGATATAATAATAATACAATACAATACAACACACTAGAAATATGGAAGAAACCAATACAACAAATAATAAGAAGAGTGTACCGAGTGGACCGAATGAAGCCCAAATAAACTGTTATCTGCAGATTGTAAAGGGACAAACTGATATGAGTGAAGAAGACATTCTTGTTTCACTAAAAGAACATAATTATGATATTGTTAAAGTTGTAAGAGCATATATTAAAGATGGGAAAACTACACAACCCGAAGAGGCCGCTGATACCGTAAATAAGACTACAACACAATCCGTAAATCAAATGAGGTTTAATGAAATAAGGAATTTTATGGATCAGGCAGCAGATTCATTTCGTAGAAACCAAGAAATGAATCGAATCTATCAACAAGTGATGGAAAAAAAGAAGGCGCATGCCGCTGCCTCAGCGGCTTCGGCCTCTGGCGCAGCAGATTCGCATGAAATGACCAACTCTAAATTATAGTCGAATAATATTATATTCAACATTTCTTATATTTTTTGAAATTTCTGGCGGTATCGTTTTTATCCCAAGAAATTTACTTTTTGGGCTATTCATTTTTTCGAATAGTTCTTTTGTAGAAATAACTTTAACCGGCGGATTCAGATTTTGCTGAATAATTACAGTTTCGCTGTCATTACTATCTAAAATTAATGCAACGTGACCATATGGAAAACTTGTTTTTTTATATTTCCAAAATAATATCGATCCTGGTTTTAAATAATATGATGAAGTGCGAACATATGGATACGAATATGTATTCAATATTATATTATCCGTTTTTGATGTTATAGAATTTAATGTATTTATTTTATTGAAAAAGTCAACTGCGTCAACAACATCAGGGTATGTATATCCTTTTATAGTTGAAAAAAATCGCCTTATCAATTCTACACATTCAAATGCAATTCCATATGTTGTTTTATATTCTGCATTTTTTGTTTTTCTTATGAAAATGTCTATATATTGTTGTTTTGAAGATTCCATATCCTGGTATAGGTATATTATATACTAGTATAAAAAATTATACTATTCGTGATTTTGAATAATCATAGTCTTGTAGCGTTTTTTAAGCTTCATATTATTAGTTGGAATTACTTTACTGTTTACTAGAAAATCATTATTATCTTCATATAACTCGGGTAATATATGCGTCAAAGGTTTGTTGACTACGTAAATCATTTGAGGACCTTTAAACAATTGTCTATATTCATGTATTGTTAAATTACCATAATACTTATCAAGTAAAAAATGTGGACTTGGTGCAGGTTTTAATCCCTTACCGTATTGATATACTCCACCATATAATAATTGTATCAAATGCAATCGCTCGAACTTTGTTGATGTATCAATATGCTCTTTAAGTAAATATGCGATTGCGCATTCAGGTGAACAAAAACAACCGTACACTTGAAACGTGTCATTTATTATACTGGTAGGTATAAAATAAATTTGCGTATCAAAATCACAAGTATCCCAAAAACACGCAGATTTATGGTTTCCCTTTGTTTGTACTGGTTCACTATTATGAAATGATATTTTCAATTTATTTATTTTCTTCATTATTTCCTTCGTCATCTTTTCATTCATGACATTAGTTTTCGCAGTTGGCGCTATAGATGACGCCTGCATTTTATCAACCGTTGTCGATTGATAACTGCTCTCATTACGAACAACTGTATTATACTCTCTATTTGCATCATTAGTATTACTTTCATTTCTAGATGTTGTTTGTAGAGTAACGGTTGTTACATTCGATCCGATATTCGCGATATTCTCGAGATTACTATCTAGTAGAGAATTGTCCTCGTCGTCATTATTATTAAACGTAGTTACAATATCACTACAATTAATTATATTTGATGCTGGAGTATACGACTGAATGTCTTCGATCGAAGGTGAATATTCGTAACTTGCCATCGTGTCGTTTGATTTTAAATCAGACATATGACATTTTAAATGCAAAATTATGTTAGGTATTTCAGAAATATCAGATACAGATGATGCCAAATTTGTCATAATTTTCCCCCCTTTGGGTTTTCTACCTCTCTTTTTATTTACATTCCCTTTCTGAAATTGATCGGGTGTAACTAAGTCATTTGTATTTGATGTGTCTAATTCATTAGAAATTTCGGTCGAGGTATTCGATGAACCAACATGTAATACAACATTTTCACCAGTTTGTTCTTCCGCTATTTTCGATGGTTTTTTTACTGACTTTTTCGGTGGCATTTTAAGTAAAATAATAGAACTGAATAAAAATAAAACGTGTATATGATATAATTAATGAACCAATTGATTTTAAATCATATTATCGGTTCAAGTCGTGTAAACTAACTTAAAGAAATAATTATATCATATTAGCTCTCGCGGTGGTTTTGAATTCTGCTCCTTTTTTTCTGTTTCAGAATTATAGCATTTTCGGCATAACGGTATATAATTGGACGAACCAATAACAACCTGATCTACTTCATTTGTAATTCGAAAACTGAAGATACCTGGAGTTCCATCTCGACAAATGCTACATAATGACTTGAGTTTGATTATTTCATCACATAATGGGAATAGATTCTGCAATTGCCCGATCGGCTTTCTCTCGAAATCTCCGTCTAACCCGCAAATAAATACGCGTTTATGTTCCTTCTCGACTAACGCGCGAACTTGTTCTTCTATATCTGGGAAGAATTGACCTTCATTTATTAATACTACCTCGGCTTCAGATATTTCTTTATGATGTTCTGATACGGCGTCGGTGATGGTTCTCGCCTTTATACAAGGAATCATCTGTTTGTCGTGCGTCGACAACATCGAATCTGAATACCGTACATCGTCCTCGTAATTTATAACCGCGATTGGAATGTCGCAAAACTTGCATTTTTTATATATTTCTAGTAAATACGATGTTTTCCCAGAAAACATAGAACCAACAATTAGTTCTAAATATCCAGTTTGACGTTTCTCCAAAGATTTTGCCGTTTTATCTAATCCGATTAAATGCGACATCACAGTAAATGTTATACTTAATATGTTGTTTATTTTAATATAGTATATACGCGGTTCAATTCTTTTATAAATCAGCGTTCGAATATTATGAATCGGTATAAAAGGAAAACCATCAACCATATTAAATAACGTTTAATACCAAATAAATTAATAAATTAATAAATTAATAAATTAATAAATTAATAAATCGTATCATGAGTAATTTACATATCCAAACAAACACTACTACGATGCCTTGGGTGGAAAAATATAGGCCATCATGTTTTGACGATATCGTATTAGACCCTATTAATAAAGCAATATTATCTAATATTCTTAAAACAAATTATTTCCCAAATTTATTGTTTTATGGTCCACCTGGAACCGGTAAAACTACAACTATCATTAACTTAGTAAACGCATACCAAGAAAAATTAAATATGAAAAATAAAGGGTTAATGATCCATTTAAATGCGTCTGATGAACGCGGTATTGATATTATTCGTAATCAAATCAATAGTTTTGTCAGCACAAAATCCATGTTTGGAAGTGGTATTAAATTTGTTATATTAGATGAAGTTGATTATATGACTAAAAATGCACAAATCGCATTACGTTACTTATTAACGAGTTATACAGATAATAATGTAAGGTTCTGCCTCATCTGTAATTATGTATCTCGTATCGATGAATCTCTTCAAACCGAGTTTGTCAGAATGCGATTTAATCAGTTACCAGAAGACGATATACTTAATTTTTTACGAAAAATAAGCGAACTAGAAAAACTAGGATTAACCGATACGAGTATCATTTCAATACAAAGACAATTTAGTTCAGATATTCGTAGTATGATTAATTATATGCAAACAAATCAAGACATCATACAGAATACAAATATTATTACAAATGCTGTGTGGGACGTATTAACGAATATGTTCGAAAGACATTCAGGTGAAACTGTTGTATCTAAAAATACTGGAATCGACAGTATTATTTCATATCTTGAGATGATTGGCCGAACATATAATATAGAACTACGCACTATAATTAAATCGTATTTTTATTATATTATACGCTTTCGACATTCTATGGTTAATTTCGACTTTTTAAATAAAGTCGAGCATATTATACATTTACCAGATATACGTCATGAATATGTAATACATTATTTTGTCTTAAAAATGAATGAGATTTTTGTGGAGAAGATGGCTAACGTCGTTAATAATACTGCTATTACAAAAACCATAAAGATAAGACGAAAGAAAATAAATAAATCATTAGCACTCAAATTATAATATATAAAATAATTGAAGTAAATAGGTGTTTAAGTATGATATTTCATCGATTATTTTGCGTGCATAAATATAATTATTAAAATGTCGTTTGACCCAAATGATTCTCAAATAGATGCGGAATGGACAAAGTTTATGACAAAAATAAATAAGCAGAACGATTGTGATAATGGCGACGATTTTGAAGATGAAGAAAGTATCGAAGAAGAGTTTGATATTGCGAATGTCGAATTTGCATCACATCGAATCGCGCCGATCATAAAATCTGGCACTTCAACAGTCGGAAAGGGGGGAAGCGCCAGTAATGGCAAAGCAGTACCTCATAAACGAACGTGTATTTCTAAAAAACAACAAAGAAAAACGTATTCATTTATCGATTCTATCGATGGTAATGTTGATACATCAATCCCGCCGCCAGTTACAACCGTTCTTCCGGTTCATAGCGATGAACATGTAGATGCTCTCACCCCATCTCTCTTAACAAGCGTTCCAAAATCAACACCTATATATATTTCTACAAAAACGAAGATCGCATACCTTAACAAGAAAATCGACATTTATAACGTGTTCTGGGATATTCCGGTTGTTCATTATTACTCGCGTTGCGAAGCCGTTATCAAAAAACAGATCAAGTTTCAAACAACAAATCCAGATGATATTGTTACTATAAAAGAAAAATTAAAACAACAAAAACGATACTATGAAGAACAAATTATCGAACATATTGACAATCCAAATGGGCGAATCGTGTTCAAAGATCAGCGCAAGGTAAGTATCGGAATATGCAAAAAAGATTTACTTAATAACAACTCAAAGAAAAAGAGAGCATTCTTCAACTGTTTTGTCTTGATTTTAAGAATAAATGGAGGGGTGTGCAGCGACGAAACCGTTAAATCTCCGAATGATGATATATTGTTTAAGGAAATGCATGTAAAAGTCTTCAATACTGGTAAATTAGAAATACCGGGCATTCAAGATGACAGAACCTTATTGCAAGTGTTAGAACTTCTTGTATCTATACTTCGACCAGTATTAGGCGATGACATTTCTTATTTAAAAGAACGATGCGAAACCGTACTTATTAATTCAAATTTCAACTGTGGATATTTTATAAATCGTGATAAATTGTTTAATCTTATGAAATACAAATACCGTATCAACAGTAACTACGATTCATGTTCTTATCCCGGGATTCAGTGTAAGTTTTATTATATTCCTGGTGACGAAATTCAAACAGGCCAACAACCCGTTAATTTAGAAACTCAAAAATATTATGAAATCTCATTTATGATTTTTAGAACTGGGAGCATTTTGATTGTTGGTAAATGCAACGAAAGTATTCTTATGAATATTTATCGGTTTATCAAAAATATATTAGAAGCCGAATTTCATGTAATACAAATGGGCCTAGTAGAACAGATAAAACAAAACCATATATTACTGCCATCTCCAGAATGTGGACTTCACGAAGAAGAAGAACCGTCGTTAATCGCAATAAACGCTCCAAAAAAAGCTTCAAAGGCTCGCCGAAAAATATTAATGTTAGGAAACATCGAACCATTTCATTTCAAGGAATAATGTTTATACTTTAGGAAAAGTTTAATTCATAATTTGCATATTATTTTTATTCGTTCGTAAAGAATATAAAGATTTAAAAGTTTAGTATTCTATATACGACAATATACGCTTTAATGTCATCTAGTGGTGTGTCTAATGGCTCCGCCGGAGGAGCGGCAGCGGGAGCTAGTTCAGGAAATGGAACTGTGGCGGCCGCCGCAAGTAAACATTCTAGCGCAGATTCCAACTCTAGACAACCATGTTATGCATGTTTTCAACATGCTACAAAAATTGCAATCCTTGAAGACAAACCTATTATTCTTGATTATTGGACTGCATCTCTCGAAAAGGCATGTTTAATCGGTGTTCGCCAAAATAACGAAAAACTTCTTGTAAAGAGTGAAGACGAATACACTAGTCCGATCGCAAAAATATACAAAGTGGAGGGTGAATACATAATTGTTACCGAAAACTCTATTTATTTGGTTTCAGCCGATATTAGCACCCGTAGAATTAATTAATCATATGTTATTCAGATATTTCATGTAAACTAGTAAAAATTACCAAACCGATATTTTGGAGAAGATATTGCATATAATAGTATATATTTATTTTACTATTATAAGTATTGAACGTATTTATTACAATTTTTTAGAAAAATGTCAAATATTGAAACAAATTTATCTAAATTAATTTTTTTAAGTGACTGTACGCCAGTATATTATATATTAGGATCACCCAGTAAGATCACGCAAATTACACTTCAACGAATAAATGGTGGCGTCGTTTTAATGTGGTATCCACCAGAGAATTCAACAGATATTCCAATTAATAATTACATTATTCGATATGGGAAAACGGGCGACCCCGCAGATATGATTAATGGATACGTTACAACAAGTCTTGCTACGGTTACAATTACTGGACTTTTGAATGGAGTGTCATATCGTTTCTGGGTATCTGCGTCTAATAATGTTGGCGAAGGAGTATTATCTGATCCACAAAGTATAGATGCGGGAGCTGTACCAGAACCGATTTCTCTTGTAAGACGATCATATCATTCTACCATATCTACTCCCCCGATATCTAATTTACAAAAAGTTGGAATTGAATTTGTACCACCATTAAATTATAATGGAAGAGCTCCAACAACATATACAATAACCTATTCACTAGTAAATGATATTAATGCATCTGTTACAACTTTAATAACACCCGTAAATGACGACACTTCATTAAATGAAATAATGGTGGATCAATCCAGTAAAACGATATATAATATGAATGGATACAAGGGAAATTACGTACGGCGTGTAATTGATATTCCAAACGAAATTATTCCCGGAAACTATATATTTACAGTTTATTCAACCAATATTTATGGTAGATCTTCCGCATCTTTACAGACGATAATCATACAATTAAACTCTAGTGTATCGCGATTTATAGCTCCATCGTTAACATTACCATCTGACGATATTATAGAAGTTACGCCTGGTGATAAAAAAATTACATTTAAATGGAAACAAACCACACTACCGGCTGCAAGTAATGTTTCTGGCGTAAACTGGAAATACAGAATTCAATACACAGATGATAATAAATATTGGTATTATCCAACCACAAATCCGATTTATCGTGAATTTGATATATCATATGATAACACAAAATTACCAGGAATCGGTATTTATTCTGTAGATATTAGTAGAAATGTTGTGAATGGAAGACGATATTATGTTAGATATTGCATAGTAAATCCAGAAGGTGACGCATCACAATACACTTTGTCAAATAACAGTAACATAAATATTACATCTACTATACCAGGAATACTTCCAAGCCCTCCAGATATTTTTAATGCAACGGTTGGAGATAGAACTGTAAATTTATATTTTAGTTGGAGTACTTTTCCTCCAGGTATTGATAAAACTGGCGGATATCCTATAATAGATTATAGGATTGATCGGTGTGAAGTAATAAACGGAAATATCGTGAACGGAGCAAATTTAGATGTTTCATTTTCAAATATTACTGGACCATTTTTCAGCGATTTTAACAGTATTCGTAGAAATGGAACGCAATATCAATATCGAGTCTACACAAGAACATTATTAGGATACTCTACATTATACAAATCTGTTATCGCCATTCCAGTTCGACAGAGTGATATAGTTCATGATATATTATCTAATGTGAATACAAACTCAATAACATTAGAATGGCAACCTCCGACATATCCCGAACCTGGCATGCCAATAGTACAATATCATATTCAATATCGCATATTTGATTTATCTTTTAGTGTTTTACCACCAAACAACATAATCGGAACATTTACAAATAACTTTATTGTAGACAAAAACATAAATGATATGAACTCTATTTATGTAAATGACGACTTATGGTCACGTTTAAACACTACCGTTAGAACTGTAAATACTGGAAGTACTCGCCTTTCGTATACAATAACGGATTTAGTAGATTTTGAGGCATATGTATTCCGTATTGCGGCCATCACCCAAGATTCTACTCGTCGTAATTTAATTGGTTTAATGCAAATAATTGGAGATAATAGCCCGTATTTACCACACCCTACAATTATCGGAAAAGTTCCAAGTGGAGTTACCGATAATATAAATTTTATAAATGGCGACAGACAGATTAATATATTGTGGACAAATACGGATATTTTGAATACCGAGAAAATTATCAACTTCATCGTAGAGTATAAAATTTATGGGGATACAGCGGTTACAAAAAGAACATTTAACTATAATTATTGTGTTTCTTATTATAGCGATAATCGTGTGTATTTTAGTGTTTATATTACAGGATTAAGTAATAACATTAATACCATATCAAATTCACATAGTTATGATATTACGGTTTATGCGGAAAATACAGTTGGTTATACTAACATTTCAGCCAGATTGCGATTAAATGATTTAACTGACAGTTTTAATGATGGAATAAATGACAGATATGAAAATATATATAATATACCAAGATACGTGAGACCGGGAACTATACCTAGTATCATTTTATAATATCGATGGTATACGATCGATGGTATATGATCGATGGTATATTGTTTATTTTATTATTATAATATATTCGATTATAATAAGAAAATTATAATTATATTTCATTTACATGTCATTTGTTATAGTTGGAAAACAAAACGAGATCGACTTATCGTGGAACAAGCCATATAACAACGGATATACGATTAAAAATTATTTTTTTTATAGTGAAGAAAATGCAAACAGCGCGTCTTCAGTAGTATCATATTATTCACACGCATTACCACTATATAATAAATCGGAATTTGTATCATTTACTGGAGATAAAATTGGTTTCGATATTAATTCGCCATCGACGTTATATTCTTTAATTTTAAATAGTGGATTTACAAATTATTTTGATTTAACTTATGGAGGAGAATTAGAAATAAGTTGGGAATATCATTCTGATAATCCAATACAAGATTTATGTAATAATTTTGTTTCACAAACAACTATGTCTATAACTATAGTTAAGACTAACCGTAATGGTAGTGTTCTTCTTGTAAATAATCCGTCTCGTACATACGATACATATGAAAATAAACTTGGCCCAATTCCACTAAATAATGGAAAATTACTAAAGGATATATTTACAATTACATTAGAACCGTCTGAAACATCAGAAAACAAACATTTTAATAAAACTGATACTATTATCGTAAATGTGTCATTTTCTAGTTTATCGTATATACCATATAATGCAAACAGTATCGCAGATACTCTGCCATATAGTATTATTATGAAAGATATTACTATTTCACCATTTCGTCTTCCTTTTTCACAAAATTATACATCATTAATATTTGGTAATGGCACTAATAATGGATTTATACTAAATAAAAATAATGCATTAGGCGACTCTTATGGCACAAGTGGATCGGTTTATTATATGCCAAAATTAATAAACAATCTGAAGACATATGAAAAAGCAAAATTAAGCATATCATTTACCTATAATTTTGACTTGTCTTTATCTGCCATCGATTTATCAAATATAATTTTACCGTATCGATTAAGGACTCGTTTGTACTCGCGACCTTTTACAAATTCAAGTATAAGTAGTAATAAATATAATACAACAAATAGTGCTGATTTTATTTTCAACGCACAGGACGTTGCATATAATACATATTTACTTTTTGACACCGATGTTAGCTATTCTACAACTTACACCGATTTTAAAAGAGATATAAGCAACAATCGGCCGATTATTACTAATACGTTTGATTTATCCGGAAGAATGTTACCATCAGAAACTATTATTACACTTAAACCTCATAATCAATTTGTATTCGTGTATTCGCTTTATCTGGATAATAGTTTACCTTCATCTATTTCGAATCTATTTAACCTAACTCTGAAATCATATACGTTTACACCTTATCAATATTATCGATTTTCTGGCCCGGACCCAACACTATCTACTATCTCTAATTCTGTTGATGGCTCGTTTAATACCATATATAATATAATCAATCCGTATGTTGATATACCATCATTTTATACATTTTATAATTTAACAAATGGAATATATTATGGATATAAAATCGCTTCAAATAATATTTTTGGTACATCGCAATTTTCACAAAAGATGATTGGTCGATGTGGATCAAAGCCAAATAGGATTTTTAGTGAAAATTTTATTGTTGAGTCCGATAACCAGCGTAATCAACTTTCTATTATTTGGGAAAGGCCAAATTTTAGTGGATATGAAATTACCAGTTATCGGATTCAGTATGCGTTGGATAAATATGCCAAATGGATTAATATTTTCGACTTTACTTCAGATTTACACCCTAACGATATATCATTTAATATTTTCTTTGATATCGATATTTCTAATTCATTATTTGATACCGGTGATTTACAGTATACATATATCACGAAACCAGCTGATATTGATAACGTTTCAAATCAAATTGTTTATCGATATTTACTTCAAAGATTCAGATATATTAATACTACCGCTGCATTAGAATATGGTAGTGTCGATGTATCGAATAATGTTATCTTAAATGGTGTTTTAATTAATGGCAGAAAATATTACACACGAATCGCAGCTGTAAATAATTTATACAATAATTTAACAGTTGGAGAATATTCTCCGATATATTCAGGTGTACCGGTAACCTTTCCAGAAGATGTTGGTGTTACTTTTTCATCTTCAAATTCATTTGTTGTTGGCGATAAACTTATCATATTTACATGGTCAATTCCTCCTGGAGATGGCGGTGGGCCTATTTTAGATTATTTAATCGAATATGCCCCCACACTACTTGATGCAAATGGCAATCGGCGTAAAGATAATTCAGGAAATTCAATACCAGATACATTTAAACAATATTATATTGATAACGACCAGCCAACCGATAAATTAAGTGACTACAAATTTGTTAGAACTAATCAATATAGCTCAGATCCAGCTGTATTATCGTTGGTTGAAACAAAAAAATCAAAGTTATTAAAATATAAAATTCAACCGACGCCAATTGTATTATTTGATATTGATCGTAACAGTATTTCTAATACAGATGTATCATTTTCTAATGTATTAGAAATCAAAAAGCCAAATACTCTTTATAAATATACAAGTATACCATTATCACAAAACGAGTTTGATCTAACAGATATTAGACTTAAATGGTATTATATTAAAGATCCTTCTGGTGTAAATTGGACAGTTAATACAAATATTAATTTCAAAATATCGATCAATATATATTTATCTGATCTGAGTAATTCGTATATAATTCCATTATCTTTAATACCATCACTAGATATATCCTATAATGCTACCAGTAATTCATATTCTGATCCGTTAAATAATGCAATTGGTTATAAATATATTAACTATCTAACTGGTAATATTATTGGAACGAACGAAGTACCTAAAATTTTATTCACAGATAAATACATAACTGATGCATCATTTTCGAATACAACTATCATTACAACAAAATATATTAATTATTCGTATACAAGCGATATATTATCAAATGCAAACTTTTATTTAAAAAATATTCAACTTAAATGGTATTACTTAAAAGACCTTTCAGGTAGTAATTGGAATACGAACACGACTATTAATTTCAAAATGTCTATTGTTGGTTATGTATCTAATGTAAATGATAATAATAGAATTCAAATATTTTCACTACCTCTTTATAATCCAAATTTGTCATTTAATGTTACAAATGATATGCTGTCAGATGATATTAATGGTATATATAATTATATTAATTATGCTAATGGAAATATTATTCAAACTGGAAGTGATATACCAATTATACCTATTTCAAAGGTATATGAGCTTAATAGTTCAACCCGACTACATATTGATTTATCGGTTACTAATTTATCCGATGATAATGGTTCAAAAATGAATATACGATTCGCTCCTATAATTTTAACTGGTATTATATATCCCTTAAATCGTATTGATAAAAATAAAAAATTACATATCGATGTTTCTGCGAATAATTTAACAGATCAATATGGTTCAAAAACGCATATATACTTTGCACCTGTTATCATAAACGGTACTGCGCCTATTAGAGCAACTAAAACATTAACGACAAATTTCTCATATACACTTTCTGATAATGTAAAAAGTATATTATATAATAAAGAATATAGTTTTCGTATTCGACCATTTAATATTTCGGATTATTTTCAAAATTTAACATCGAATAGATTTACAATTACTATCGGAACAGATAATGCAGATCCCATTTCAAATCAGTTATATACATTTAATTATGACGGAAGTGGTGGATCGGTAACCTTTAAATGGACATATGGAGTTTCTACACAATATAATATTAATATAACAATACCTAGTGAATATGATAGTCCAAATTATCCACCAAATGAATATATTATCAATTCAACTACACAAAATTCAATACAAACAGACAGATTAATTCCTGTAAATAACATCGTTTCATATTCAATACCGTCTGTATTACCGTCGGATATCGCGGCAGGTCGTATTCAAACGCGATTAACAAATGGAAGGGCGTATAATATCCAAATTGCTCCAATTAAAAAAGTGATTCTATCAACCGGAGAAAAACAGGATTTACCTGCTCCATATGTTGCATTAAATTATGTTATTCCATTTGTTACACCACGTCGACCGCTTTCGTTATCTGCTATTACGCAAAACAATATGTTTTCATTATCATGGTCTTTACCTGATATTTTGAATGATCCTAATTATTATATTACAGATAATTTAGATACATATTATTACAGATATACATTATATATTATCGAATATAAACCGGTTTCATCAAATGATTGGTCTGCGTCTACAACGAAAGAAATACAAATACCCATATCATTAAATAGTTTTCCCGGCCAAACTACAAGTATAGATATTTCATCAGGAATTTTAAACGACACAGAAGAAGGTGGAACGCGGTATAATGTTCGTTTGAAATTAGCTATACAAAATAACTACAATCTTCAATATGGATACTCAAATTATACCTATATGACATTCATCAATAATTCAGTATTTACTGAAAGCGTAAATAATGAAATTTATGCGTCAATATTTCCAATTAAATCAGAGAAAATTCAGTATTTGGACATATGGAAAGTAATGGCCGGAAATAATCAAATTGGAATGTTTTGGGTCACGCCACAATTTAACGGTGGGGCGACTTATTATTATTACGAATATCAATATTCATTAACTCCTACAATCGAATCATCATGGAAAAATGTTTATGATATAAGCAACGGTATTGCAACTTTAACCGGCGATAACCTTGTAGGGCCTAATCCATCAGTCGCAACAATAAATACACCAGTAATATTTACACTTACTTGTACAAATATCATTACTGTAAATTATAGTATAAGAGTAAGAACTGGTGGATACAAAACTACAATTAATGGTATTCCAAGTATGCACCCAATTGTTATAAATCGGGCAATAAGCGATTGGTCTGAATATAGAACATTATAAAATGAAATACATTTTCAATTACAATCCATTTGTTAATATTTGAATTTGCTCTGACGTTAATGTATCCGGAAATTCTACGTTAAATTTTATTTTAATAACTCCGGTTTCGCCATTCTTTTCCAGACCAAGATTCGGTATTGTTTTGATACTTCCTGGTTTAATAATGTTTCCTGGCTTATTAGATAACTGAAATACTCTACCATTTAAATGATGTATTTCAAAATGAAATCCGCAAAGTGAGTCTTTTAATGTTATTGTCTTTTCAATATGAAGATCTAAATTTTCAACCTTAAATACCTGATGCTGAAGTATATTTATCATTATTCTGACATCTCCCTTCATACCGACTTCATTCATATTACCACTGTCGTTTAATATAATAGAATCACCTTGTTGGACTCCCTTCGGGATCTGAATATGAAGTGTTTCGTGTTCTATGCGTACAATATCATTATCAGGGATTTGTCTATCAATTTCAAGCGGTATGGCGCAACCATTATACGACTGTTCTAATGTTATAGAAACAGTTTTTATTATTGGTTCTGGTGGTTGAATTGGCACTACTCTTGGCCCATTACTACGTATTGGATTTCCCTGAAACCCTTGAAATACCACTTTTGGTCCACCGTGCATACCCGGCATACCCGGCATACCCGGCATAGCATGCATACCCGGCATAGCATGCATACCCGGCATACGACTCATACCAAATAACATCTGTAGAATTTCGTCTGGAATACCTGCACCACCTCCTCCTAATCCTGATGGATTACCGCCGAAATGAAAAACATGTTCCATATTTGGTCCGTGATTCCCACCCATTCGATGAAGTCCACCGCCACCTCCACCGAATTTTTTCATCATATCATATTTTCTACGTTCAGCTGGGTCTGATAATATTTCATATGCATTATTTATTTCTTGAAATTTATATTTACTTTCATCTGTATTTCCATTTTTATCTGGGTGATGAATCATAGATAATCGTCTATATGCTTTTTTTATCTCTTCGTCTGTCGCCTTCTCGTCCACACCTAATATTTTGTAATGATCTTCTGTTTCTTTTCGCCCATTATTATCGCCGAAGTTTGGTTCTTCGTCGAATCCGTTTCCAAAATTAAAAAACATTTGGATTTATTTATAAAATGATTTAATATTTATGTTGTTTATGCTTAAATATTATATTAGATATATATCTAAAAAACGCAACCATTTATGTCTGAAGTAAAAACGAATGCACCTAATATTGTATCACCGGTTGTTCCATTTATTAATAAATATCAGCCTTTGAAAGTTAGTGCTTTTGAACAGTTAGATGACGAACTTCGATTATTGATCTATAGTTTAATCGAAATGAATAATCTTAATATTCTATTTTACGGTGATTCCGGTTCAGGAAAAACTTCCATTATTAATGCAGTAATTCGCGAATATTACAATAATGATAATTACAACAAAGATAACGTTCTTATATTAAACAGTTTGAAAGACCAAGGAATACAGTATTATCGTAATGATGTGAAGATTTTTTGTCAAACATGTTCGCTAATTCCTGGTAAAAAGAAAATTGTTTTATTAGATGATATCGATTTAATTAATGAACAAGGACAACAAGTATTTCGTAATTGTATCGATAAATACTATCATAATGTACATTTCATATCGTCATGTACAAATATACAGAAAGTTGTCGATACATTTCAATCTCGCAACATAATTATAAAAATAAATCAGTTAAATCAACCTTGTCTTAGTAAAATTATGCGAAAAATAAAAAAAAATGAAGATCTTGTCATACATGACGACGCTGAATTATTTCTGCTTCATATTTCAAATGGATCTGTGCGAACTCTTATCAATTATATGGAAAAAATAAAACTTTTAGATCAAGAAATCACCTATGATATGGCAAATAAGATTTGCTCAAATATCAGTTTTCATTATTTTGATGAATATACACGGTTCGTTCTATCCGGCGAAACACGATTAAATGATGCAATTCATATTTTATTTATACTAAATGACCAGGGTTATTCTGTATTGGATATTTTGGATAATTATTTTTTATTTGTAAAAATAACAACATTATTCTCCGAAGATATAAAGTATAAAATAACATCATTAATTTGCAAATATATAACAATATTCCATAACATACATGAGCATGATATTGAATTGGCATTATTTACAAATAATTTAATTCAGATTATAAGCTTTCGGTAACCTGTACAACATACAACATACAACATATAATATACAAAATACATGTGTAATCGTGTTTATCCAGAACAACCGGTAGCCTTGGCAAGGATATATTTCCCAATTAGTGTGTGTGATTCAAGAACCTGCGTAGGCGACAATCGCGCAAACCACTGATACTTCGTACGTTTTAATATTTCTTGATCAGGAATATAAATACCTGCAGATGTCCGCGATAGTCGAATATCAACATCTCCTAATAATTCTTCGATTAATACTGGCATATTTGTAGTTGTTTTTGCTCCAAGTTCTTCAGCTGGAATAAGAGATGCTTTATATTTGGATACAGGTAATGTCTCTTTTGGTGCAACTTGATTTTCGTCCAACATCGCGCAATTATTTCCCGGCTTATTAACGAGCTTCGTTATCCACCAACGAGACGGTTCTCCCGTAAAATCCATATCATTTGTGTAATCAGTAGAAACCAATTGTTCCAAATAATCGGTATACTCCTTCATCAAAGGATCATTTTTACGACAACCAATCATTTTAGTAGACGGTGAATATTGTGACTCAGATGATATACTTGAAACCGATCGTAATTCGCCAATTACAACATTAGCTTTCTCTAAATGTGCATCATATAATCTTCTAAGATCGTAAAAACAAATAAACGAGCTTGGAACCACAAAACCACCGTATAAATACAAGATATGCGCCATCGCAAGCTCACGCATATGTGCCCTCAAAGGACGAGGTAAATGCTCAACCCGAGTTCTCCATTCAGGAATTACTTTTGCAAACGATTCATCATCAATAAGGCAAACGTTAAAGCTTTCTCCGCAGGATTCGATAATACTACGGATCGTTAGGTATTGATATGGCTGATTTAAATTTTCAGTAGTTCTAGAATTGTAATTCTCCCAGTTGCGTGCATTCTTATCAAACTCTAAATGTATCCATAATATTGGCTTGTTATTTTTAGTTAACGATGAATCACCTAATAAATATTTCTGTATAAGCTCTCCGTCCTTGTAATGCTCATCAACGTCTATTGTTTTTTTATATTTGTTATAGAAAAAACCAATAACCATAATTACAAGGTATGCAACACCTATTTTAACTAACTTATTTTCCAGCATTGTTATTATTAAATTATACATATAATAATATTTTCTATTTCTGTTTATTGTAACCGAAACATATCACTATATAGTTTTTTATGCGTATCACGAGAGATTTCGTCTTGTTTTGCTAAAATAAAAGCGCGTCTGGTGTCCTCTTCCTCCTGTAGAGTTTTTGTCCGAAGATATGCGGATTTTTGTTCACTTTCATTTATTCTAAAATCACGTCGGCTCACATCTCTAAATGTTTGCAATTCATTTACATTACGAAACTTCTTTGCATTATGATAATCTTCTTCTGTAACTGGAATAACCGTCTCTGTATGCGCCTTTTTAAGATCTTCATAACGTAAATTCCCAAATATTCCACTTGAATACTCCTGGGGTCGTTCTCTCGTTAAATCATAGCTTGAACCTATTGAGCCTCCACCACCTGCATGTTCCAACTCGTTTCTCTCGATAAGTGCATATCTATTCCTTAATTCTTGTTTTTGTTTGTTTAAAAGTGCAACTTTATCTTGCCAGGAACCGGCATCATTAATATCATCATTCCCACTATCAGCAGCATCTCCGATATCTTTTCCTCGAAACCATTCATCATATCCTCCCTCTTGCTCATCATCTTTTATCTTATATTGATCGAACTTTTGGTTAAACCATGTATTAAATTCTCTTAATTTATCACCTTTAGAAACCGATGTTCGAGAGATTTCATCAGAATTCCCCATCATTTCGTCCAAACGTTTCTTCATTAATAAATGTGATTTCATTTCATAATCATCTGTTTTATCGATTAGATATCCTTCCTTACGGATTACGCGGTCATAATCTACAATCTTTGTACCAGCTTTCGCAGCCATATTTGCGTCAATAGGTATATATGTATCGTTTGCGACACACCTCGTAGAGGGAACCGTTTGTGAATTATGAACTTTATTAACACGTTCGGTGTAGTGTTCGGTTACGGTTGGGTTACGTACAGAATAAATCTGGTTTATAATACGAAATGCCTTTGTAAAGAATAAAAAGTATTCCTTTGGTAGATTGCTTTTATCTGGGTGTGTCTTTAAAACCATTAATTTTGCACGCTTAAGATCTGCATGATCAAATAAAACAGGAAGATTAAATAATGCAAGTAAGTCCGATAATTGATAGTTCTCAATCGTAAGATCGAGAGATTCCATGTTATTTTATTATAAAATGTATGAAGTATAATTTTACATCATACATTTATATTTATATAGACAACGCAATCTCTCGAACATATATATTTAAAGTTTTGCACATCTTGCAAAAAAAGCCTGAATGTCCGGAGGATTTGCTCCTGTTACTGAATCGTCCGGAACATAACCTACATTACCCTTTTTATATAAAAGAAATACAGGAATACCATTCACCATCTTTTTTTGTTTCATAAATGCATAAAAATCAAAGGATTCATCTACATCAATCTCATAACATTCTATAAATGGAGTCGCAAGCTTTCCTATTTCTTGCATCGCTAATGATTTAATTGTCTGACAAGGACGACACCATGTCGCCGTAAGCTTCAGTATTGTATGCTTATTTTGTTGAGAATTATACTCTAATAATCCCTTAAATGTTTCTCTCGTAAGTTCCGTGGCAATCAACTGCATTTGCATTTTCGAACCGCTTACTTATAAAAAAATATTAGGTTTAAAATAGTGTTTTATACTCTATTTAATATTAAAAATTTAAGTTATTTACGAATAAAAAGTATTTCAGTCAGGACGCAAAATGAATAAAAAAATATGACGTCAGTCACAAAAATATTTGAATTGAAATATAATTATTATGATAATATCGGTTAGTTTGTAATTATAAAATCGTTCAAAAATGGGATTTTTTAGGCCGTTTTTTGGACATTTATAAATGTCCATTTCTGGGTTGGCGTTGGAGACTTTTAAAAAAAACTTTCAAAACTCGATTTAGAGCATAATGCTCACAAATGCACTTTTCTGTCATGATTTTTTGTGACTGAAAAATTTTGGGTCGTTCAGATCGAACGGGTTAAAATCTGGACATAGTTTAGGAGGTCGGTGACAAACGGTGACAAAAAGTAGCAAAAAGTAGCACCCTTACCATTTCAGTAAGGACGATTTAAGAAAATGCCTAAAAACGTGAGCATATTATGCACAGGTGACGCTTTGGTGACAAAAAGTAGCGATGTTTTTCGATGTGAAATTTGTGACTATTCTACGTCTAAGAAATGTAACCTAGCCAAGCATCTTAAGACCATAAAACATACCGGTGACGCAAAAGTAGCAAAAGTAGCACATGTTGTCGATGAGAGCATATATGGTGCGAAATTATACGAGTGTTACAATTGTAATAAAAAGTACAAGTCGCGTAATGGGTTATGGTCACATACAAAGACATGTTGTACGAATTCGAATTCGACGAACAATAATATTGCATATTTAACTTCGATGGTTATTGAAGTTGTAAAGAATAATGCTGAACTTCAGAAACAAAATGCAGAACTACAGATTAAAATGATCGATATCTGCAAAAATACAAATCAGATTATTTCAACAACAACCGGAAATAACAATAATCATAATAATGCGCATAACAAAACATTTAATATTAACTTCTTCTTGAATGAACAATGTAAAGATGCGATGAATATGTCCGATTTTGTAAAAAATATACATGTAAGCCTCGAAGATCTCGAAAATGTTGGTAAAGTTGGGTACGTTGAAGGCATTTCTTCTATTATCATCGACAATTTAAGAAATACTGAATTATGCAAACGTCCGATACACTGTAGCGATTTAAAACGGGATACGTTATATGTAAAAGACGAAGATAAATGGGAGCGAAGTACGATCGATAATAATCGACTTAAAAATGCAGTTCGGGTTGTTGAACAAAAAAATATCGGATTGATGTCGTCGTGGGCTGATCATCACCCAGATTGCGAAAATAGCGGAACTCGCGCGAATACCGCATATATGAAATTATCTGATGTCGTTTTGGACGGAGAAGAATCGAATATTCAAAAGGTTATAAAACGTGTCGCAAAAGAAGTTAAACTTGATAAAATTGACGCATTTGATGATGATGAGTAATATTACATTCCTACTCCTACTAGCGTTTCTAGATCGCGAATCTGAATATGTGGCAGCTCCGTATGAGCTTCCCAAAAGTACTTGCAATACGCCCACTTAAACTCTAATTTATCACAATAATAATGCGAATATTCACGTTTAATCTTTTCTGCAATATTCAACGGCAACAAATTATGACTTGCCATAGGTAACACATAACAAAGTTGAACTAAATCACGTACAGGTGACCGCGGCTTCTCTACTATCATTTTTACGTCCATATGCGGAATAAACTTCACAAGATCTGTCAATAATGGCGCGTAGGCGTATTTATAACACCACCTCCAATCCATACAACGACTAGAATAATAATTCATCGTCCACTCTAATCCTTCCATATAATTTACGCAAATCTGTCGAACTCTGTTATTTTCCATATCTTGGGATTCACTATCAAAAATATCAATATCAAATAGCGCATCATAATATCTAAACACCCAATTCTCTCGAAACGGATCAATATATTTCTCAATAGAACGATCTCGAAGAGGTATCGACATAAATTCATTCATCGTGTTATTATTTGTTACCATATCTGTAATTTTATCACACGCAATACTTGTAAGTTCGGTTAAATCGACTTCAGAATGATTTTTTGTTTGTGTAACTGCAGGCATCGAACCCTGTGGACCATTATTTCTACTATTATTGTATCCAAATCGTTTACTTTGTCTATCGCGTGTCTTATGCTCTTCTATAAATCGTCCATGCTCATTTGATGCCAAACAATCTATAAAAGCGCGCAGTTGCTTCCAATCTATCGTTTTTGTAACTCCATATGCTGCATCTTTAGTAGGAGTTCTCTTTACCAAATAGGTTTTACTACCTTTAAAAATATGCGCATACGTTTGTAATAGTACATTCATTCCGGTAGTCCTCAAATTAATTGATGGGAAGTGTGGCATAAAATCATTTCCAAGCAGAAATGTCATCAAAATATAGTCATCAATCGCCGCGATAACTTCAGGGGTTATTTTTGTGCTTGATACAGCAAGCTTTGGATCGGCGTTTGGCGCGACGAATGACATTTCTGGTGCAACTCCCGTTTCTGTTGTCTCGCGCATTAAACGCTCCAAAGAACATGCGAATAATGGAATATCCAAGTAATAACTTTCATCTTTAGATAAATTACTATCTAACGACTGGATAAACTCTGGCGTGTCTCGATACAAAAATATGTTTTCTGATATATGCAAATGATTCAAACAAAGCATAATCAAATCCGCGTCAAGACCATATATCAACGTGGTTGTATCTTTGTGATACTGTGTATTCGCGCGAACATACTCGAATAATTTATGCTCACCTTCGCCTGGACAGTCGCTACCGGAATAAATGAAATTAAGTTCTTTCATATCAGTATCGCCGCTATTGGTACTATATATTTCACGTTCCTTCAATTCGATGAAATCACGCATTCTATTATTTAGTTTATTCATAAACTGCGTTCCTGGAGTAATAGACGAAGTATTCCATGCTTTCTGTAATACCGAATTGATATTTTTCGCAGTTTTATCTTTATCAAGAATAGATTCATTAGCCGTAGCCGTAGTATTTATCGCTTGTTCAACTATGGTTGTGAACCACGATTTATATCTACGCTCTCTTTGCTGATTTAATTTAGCCACAGGTGCGACTCCATCAAATGCAATAAATACTTTGTATTTAGGCTTAATAAGATTGATATAGCCTGTAATTTTTTGACAAACCATATCAATAATCGCCGTTTCATAGTCATCATTCGACATTCCGCGGTTGGATCCGATAATTCTTACCGCATCGTAGACAAGACCATTTGTATCCATATACAAGTTGTGAATTACTGGTAATTGTCCCAATTTTTTTACGATTTTTTTGTGATATTTTACAACATTCCCGAAATAACTTGGAATACCCATTTGATATGCGTTGATAATGCTTACCCAGTTATATAATATCGCAGTTTGTGTTTATATCTGAATTTAATATGATTATTGGTTTGATACAAATTAAATATTTATATATTTTTAAATATACTGATTATATACAAGTGAAAAGACTATATTCGTAAAATGGCTCTTGAATTTACAATTTCAAATTTTATTCAAATATTCGGGTTAATGTCGCCTTTATTTTTAGGAACATTTTTAGTATTAGTATCCATATTTAATCAGAATATAAAAGGAGTGATATATCTTGCTCTTGTATTACTTACTTCAATCGTTAGCTATGGTTTGAGCATATTATTAAAAAGTCCGATGTCTTCACAAGCAGGCGAAATATGCAATTTAATTAATTTCCCATTAATATCGACGCTATATAATGTCCCGAATTTCAATAGTGTATTTATTTCATTTACATTTATGTATTTATTGCTTCCTATGATTGTAAATGATCAGATTAATTTTTGGGTGATTGGGTTATTGATCACGTTGTTTACTGTTGATGCATATGTTAAAATCTCTAATTTTTGCACAGAAACCAAAGGTATTTTGGTTGGCTTAGTCCTTGGTTTGTCTTTCGGCGTGATATGGTATTTCTTATTGAAAATGAATGAGCTTGAGAGCTTATTATTTTTTAATGAATTAACAAGCAATAATGTTGTTTGCAAACGTCCTGCCAAACAAGCGTTTAAATGTCAGTTATATAAAAATGGAGTACCGGTTGTAATGGCTGCATAATCATAGTCTTATGATCGTGGTATTATGATAATTTGTTAGTTATTCTTATTAATAATCATTTGATTTACTAGTGTTATCAAATGATTTCGAGGTTGATTATTGATAAAATTTGCTATAATTATTTACAACCCATGCTGAAAATTCAGACAATAAAATTTGTTTCTGAAATCCGTTTGTGAACATTTTCAGATTGCCGTTTGACCTTTCTCCGTAAATCTGGAAAAAATATTGAAACACTTGACTGGTTTTCGCTAGGCGGTATTTGTCTTCTGCTTGTTGATATGTAAACGTAGGTTTACCCTTTCTAACATTCACCGAATTATGAAAATCAACTAAAAATGTCTGTAAATGTTCTTTTGTTGTAATCGCGTTTATACGGCGCGAATTTTGCTTCATATAGTCCATCGCGTGTTGCGTGCATTCTGGACATGGTAAATTTGCACATATACGCTGAATATATTGAATAATATCAGTCTTCAGATCATTAAATTCCTCTGAGACTACTTTGTGGGCTAGTGTATGAAATAGTATCCATACACATGGACCCCATACACTTTTAGATACCATCTAAATAAAGATTGTTATTGATGTTATTGTTATTATATCGATATAAAAATAATTTATGAAACAAAGATATAATAATAATATAATAGATATTTATGATCCAATATTCGATCGAAGGAGATATCGATTTTTTTAATGAGTTGAAACATATACAAGAACCAGTATTAACAGCACAAGAAGATGGTTGTGAATGTTTATTGACCGGTGAACCATTACGTCCAGACGCAGTTATATTAAATTGTGGGCACAAGTTTAACTATAAACCATTATTTGTCGAGGTGTTGATGCAAAAATGTCCTGTTTTGCCTAAAAATATCGCACCATCGATGAGTGCTTCATATGTTGATGCTTTTACGAATCAAAAAAATAATCATAACGAAGTTATTACATACAATTACAACTCATCATTAAATATGGAAACTACTAAATTAGCTTATCATGAAATAAAATGCCCATATTGTAGATCTATAAACTCGCAATTATTACCATATTATCCATATCCAGATATAAAACAAATACGGTATGTTAATTCACCTTCAAGTTTATGTATGCCAGGTGTTAAATGTACCTATCCATCTATGAAAGAATGTAATATTTGTCCGACGTATGATGAAACATATGGACTTTTGTGTAAAACACATTTAAAAATTACAATCAACAAAGGTGCTAATGTTAATATTGTTGTGAAACGTTCTGCAAATAAATCAAAGATTAATTTAAAAAATGAAAATATAATTGTATCTACAAAGAATCCACTACATGATGTATGTTCATATATATTGATTTCGGGTAATCGTAAAGGTTGTGCTTGCGGTCTAAAGGCGTATAAACCGGAAGATGTAGAACATAATAATACAGACAATACTGCAGTATTATGCAAAAGACATTACAATAAATTATAATAAGCTGTTTGCCTTAGAATTTCCAGGTAAAATTTGTAAATTACATAATACAGGAGATGGCTTACTCGATTGACGTAATTTAGCACGTCTAACCGAAATACTAGATGATCCTACTCCTGATCCCGGGGTATACGATGCATTTTTAAGATTGTTATGAATGTCGCCCATTAAGGTGAGTCTAACTCGTTTTAACATTATTCTATCTACTTTATTTATTAATATATTATAAATTTTGGCGTTTAGCTAAATATTCGGTTGGTCATTTATCAATATAATATTTATCAATTATAAGGTGTCCTACTATAATTGATAAATATACATAGAGATGTCACAACAACAATCTGATTATATACAGCGTATTCAGTATCAACAGCAACAATTACAGATACAACAACAGAAATATCTACAATCACAACAACTACAACAACAATCACAACAATCACAACAAGGACCGCTACAATCTTCACAGACAGCTTATATTGTAAAACCCGCAGCACAACCACAACCACAACCACAACCACAACCACAACCACAACCACCTCTTCAAAAACAAGAAGAAGTTTCTATTACAAAGGAACAAGTAAAGGATTATTTACGTCAATGGATAAGAGTTGAAAGTGAAATAAGCACCTTAACACAAGAAATAAAAAAACGTAAACTTATACATCAACAATTATCATCTTCACTAATGGACGTTATGCGTAAAAATGAAATAGATTGTTTTGATATAACGAATGGAAAGATCGTATATTCAAAAACAAAAACAAGACCACCTCTGAATAAGGGACAACTTAAATCTGCATTATTAACGTATTACAAAGAAGATACCGAAAGCGCGAATAGTGTTAATGAATTTTTAATTGCATCTCGGGTCGAAAAGGTGAAAGAGGCAATTAAAATGAAAATACCGAAATAAAAGATAAATAAATATATATTTTATATGTAAAGTTAAATACTTATAAAATGTTTTATAGCGGAGGACTACTAAAAAAGAAAAATGTATTTGGAATGTTTGGTGGTAATCATAAAATAAAAAATACAGAAGTTGAAATCACACAAGATAGTGAAGAATCTAAATCATTTACAAATACTACTAGGTCAAGATCTAGGTCTAGATCTCGGTCGAGGTCGAGGTCTAGAAAGAATGAAAATACCGAATTTAATAGTGAAAGTGAATACAGTAGCGAATCTGATAATACAGATATTACTTCAACCGTCTATTCAGAACAAGATAATGAAGACGATAACCTAGAACAACAAGATTATATTACAGCTATGCCATGTTCAAGAAATAATGCAATATTAAATTATAATTATTCGTTTGTTAATAATGAATTAGACTATAAGTTAACGGATCTAGAAGAAGATGATATTTCCGATTTTGAATTTGTAATATACCGAATAAACACTAAAAACAAAATTCCATTTCTTGAATTTTTACTACATTATAATTCCGAAATATGTAGATTTCTTGAACTAAACAGATCCAAGCGATCAAATGAACCGTTAAAGTCTGAATTCGATAATATAATTAAAAAATTATTTACAACAAAATTCCGATATAAGGGATATATGTATGACGAATTCACGAATAAGTATTATGTGTTTTATGAAATATACTTTAATCCAGAATATAAACCATATTTTGTATCATTAAAAGAAAAACAAAATTGGTTTTGGGTGTGCTCTACTGAAATCATAAATAACAATAGCTACATGAATATACCGATTGAACAACATGTAATAGATATGTTCAGTAATCACCCTCAGATAATGGTTTTACAAGGCGATACCGAAACTATAGAAATGCCAGTTGTTCTTTATACCGGTGCGAATTTTTGTTATACGGAGACGATGTCCAAATTCGGTCTAAGAAGAGAACCCATTACTAGTAGATATGGCCCTTTTTATTATTTCACAGACTTATTATATTCATTCCGTTGGGGGTGCTATGATTATAAGAATACAATAAATCTGAATGATCTAACTAGTAAAAGAAAGGACGGAGAAAAACATACAAGCGGTGGTATAATGAGATATGCTGTCTTTGCAGGTAAAATGAAAACCGTTTTCATAGATGATCCATATGATAATGACTTTTTAAAAAAATACAAGGAAAATAAAACATTATTTGAAAATATATCAATACCGAAGGATACAAACTACATAGAATATTTAGATAAAAGTCCAAGTTTTCATTCTTATGATTACTCGTGGACCAAAGATTACGATACGATATATAATGGGTTATATACGTTGGACCAAAATAAGATAACGAATAAAATGTCATCTGAATATAATACAATAGCGCCTTTTTGGTGTAAATATAACTATAATCAATTTGAACAATTAACATATTATTGCGTAGATACTTCCAATATTCCAGTTACATATGATTCGTTGTTTCGAAACTATGTAGTGTTATAATAAATTATAAATAATATGATAATATAGTATCAGATGGGGTTTTTAGATAGTAAATTCTTTTATTTTTTCTTATTGTTATTAGTTGCAGGTATAATATTTAAAGCGTTACGTATATTAGGTGTGGAATATGTGTATTTTTTGAGTTATTTATTGTGGTTTGTTGCACTAGGTATATTTGGTCTTGTATTACCGCGTAAGCATGAATCTATTTTTTAAGATAATGCATAAATGTATCGTTGGTTGAAAGCGTTGTTCGTATATAATATTTTATATTAGATATATACATAATAATATAAAATGACAGTAGCTACTATTAGATATAATTCTGAGTTAGAGCAATTGTTAAAGGAAAATTCGGAAGAGTGTGAGTCTCTATCGATTCTTCATAGGATATCGTATGAAAAATATTATCGTCGTTCCAATTATATTAACATTCCTGTTATTATTTTAAGTAGCGCGATTGGATTTATTACGGGTATAGATTTACAATATGATAAAATGAATATTATTTTAGGCATCGGAAGTGTTTTTGTAGGTATTATTAAATCTGTAGATACATATTTCCAACTGGCAAAACGTGCAGAGTCGCACCGAATCTGTTCACTACAATTCTCCCAAATATATAAGAAATTACAAATTGAATTATCTCTGAATAGAACCCAACGTGTTTCTGCGGAAAATATGATGAATATTGTAAAAACAGACATAAAAAATATGCAAGATATCGCACCACTTATAGACGATGACATCGTTGCTCAGTATAATGAAAAATACCGTAGATACAAAAAGGTGAAAAAGCCGAATTTTGTAAATGGATTAACTGAAGTGAAAATAAACAGCGCCGAGGACGACATAGATTATGCTAGTCGTCAAGGAAGCCGCGAACCAAGCCCGGAACGTACCGTCGATCCCAACAACCTTACCATGAATAACGAAGATGCATTAAGTATCGAGAATGATGAAAATCGATCTACTACTTCTGCATCGCAAAAGATAGTCAATATTCAGCCACCGCAATTAGATACCCGAATACCAATTCCACCTAATCAATCCAATCATGTTACACCGACACATAGTATACCGAATACTCCGTCAAACAGGAGCGCAACAGGAAGTGTTCATTCTTCAACTAGCCATAATTCAAACTCTCAAGGACAAAGTGGAATTATTCGAATAGATGCAAATGGCACCTCGACATTATCCGCATAATTATACTATAATAAGTATTTGAATACTTATTATGTGAAAAAAAAGGTGCCTCAGGACGAGTTTCGATCTCGATTTCGGGTGATGAGCCTAAAATGTTCCAAACCTGAGGTAGGTATGGCTGCATTTAACGTCGGAGCATGGACGGCGGAGTTCTGTAAAGAATGTGAGAAATACCCGCGACAGGTGTTGATCCTGTTACCTCAGGGTTATGAGCCCTGCGCGCTGCCGATGCGCCACGCCGGTGAAGAGTGGTTGCTGTGTTTA
>Ga0114966_10000122_pt1 | contig 71569 bp, 66 predicted proteins | sample M_130207_XF_Meta_FD_87029 | JGI IMG/M metagenome (GOLD analysis project Ga0114966, IMG submission 87029) | Freshwater microbial communities from Lake Montjoie, Canada to study carbon cycling - M_130207_XF_MetaG | ecosystem: Environmental > Aquatic > Freshwater > Lake | place: Lake Montjoie...
TATCTGTTTTATCGAAATTATTTTGAAAGCTTTACTATTAGAAGCTCGTATAGATGCTCGTAAAAACCCTTTAAAAATAAACATCGATTACAGCTAATTTAAAAATAATAAGAGTTGCAAATTTAATGAATAATAAATGTTTTGGAAGCAAGATTAGTTAAAAACTGTTTTATATGATAAATTTCATAAATTTGCAATTCAATAAAAGATAAAAAAAATGAGAACAATTGAATTTCGAGAGGCTTTGCGTGAAGCAATGAGCGAGGAAATGCGCAGAGATGAAAAAGTGTATTTAATGGGTGAAGAGGTTGCTGAATATAACGGAGCATACAAAGTAAGCAAGGGCATGCTTGCCGAATTTGGAGAAAAACGAGTGATTGACACCCCTATTGCTGAGCTTGGATTTACAGGAATAGCGATAGGATCTGCCATAAATGGCTTAAGGCCAATAGTTGAATTTATGACATTTAACTTTTCCTTGGTTGCGATAGACCAAATAGTTAATTCCGCAGCTAAAATGAGGAGCATGAGCGGTGGGCAATTTTCTGTACCAATTGTATTTAGGGGCGCTACCGGGACTGCTGGGATGCTAAGCTCGCAGCATTCGCAATCTTTTGATAGTTGGTATGCAAACTGTCCGGGCTTGAAAGTAATAGTGCCATCCAACCCTTATGATGCAAAAGGCTTATTAAAATCGGCAATAAGAGATAACGATCCTATCGTTTTTATGGAAAGTGAGCAAATGTATGGCGAAAAAGGAGAAGTACCAGAAGGGGAATACCTAATACCAATTGGGGTGGCCGACATAAAAAGAGAAGGAACAGATGTAACAATTGTTTCATTTGGTAAAATAATTAAACAGGCACTAAATGCAGCTGTTGAATTAAATAAAGAAGGTATAAGTGTTGAAGTTGTTGACCTTAGGACCATTCGGCCAATTGATTATGATACCATTATAAAATCAGTAAAAAAAACAAATCGATTAGTAATTGTTGAGGAATCTTGGCCTTTAGGTAATATTTCTACTGAAATAGCTTTTAAAGTTCAGAAGGAAGCATTTGATTATTTGGATGCGCCAATAATACGTGTAAATGCAGCAGACGTTCCCTTGCCCTATGCGCCTACATTAATAGAAGCTTCCTTACCTAATTTAGAGCGTGTAATAAAAGCAGTAAAAGAGACTTTATATTTAAAGAAATAATTTAATCGGCTTTGCTATTAATGCATCAATGAAGATTTTTTGTTAGCTGCAACAATAAATCACGTATGCCTTTAAACTCATGCTTTCCATTGCTTTTCGCATTGAAATATAAATGGCCATGCTACAATTATTTTTTTTCATAAAACTTTAAAACTTTATACTATTTAATGAATTATGCCGTTAATTGTTTTCTTTATTTAATTAATAAAAAAAATCAAATGCGTTATTTACAAAAAAACAGAACAAACCATATCCTTTTTTTGCTCATTTTCATGAGTTTTAATAGCTTGTATTCGCAAATTAATTACAATCAAATTTCTGGACAGGAACTAAATAGCAGGCTAAATACAATCACTACAGCCGTACCTTTTTTATTAATTTCTCCTGATTCAAGAGCAGGAGGTATGGGGGATGCAGGATGCGCATCAACAGTAGACATTAACTCCATACACTGGAACCCTGCCAAACTTGGATTTGCAGAAAAACAAATGGGAATAGGTGTTTCCTATACCCCTTGGCTAAGAGCACTTGTTCCAGATATCAACCTGGCCTATTTGTCGGGCTATTATAAAATGAAAAAAGCTGGTACCATAGGTGTTGCCTTGCGTTATTTTTCATTGGGCGATATTACTTTTACAGATATTAATGGAAATACAACAGGCCAATTTCGTCCCAACGAATTTTCTATTGATGTAGCTTATGCCACCAAGTTGGGGAAAAATTTTTCGGCAGGGGGAGCCATGCGTTATATAAATTCAAATTTAACTGGGGGCACCTTTGTTGATGGGTCTTCAACCCGCCCGGGGCGTTCTTTTGCAGTAGATATTTCGGGGATGTATAAAACAGAAAAGGTAAAAATAGGAGATAAAAAAGCAGTTGTTGGGTTTGGATTAAACATTTCCAACATAGGAGCTAAAATGTCCTATTCTGATAGGGGTGGTAAAAACAACTCTGATTTCATCCCTATCAACATGCGCTTGGGTAGCTCACTGGCAATTAATGTTGATGAATACAACAGCATCCTCTTTGTTGCCGATATTAATAAATTATTGGTACCGACACCGCCAATATACAAAAGGAAAATAAACCCAATTACAGGACAACCCGAAGGAGTAGATTATGATGCAAATGGCGAGCCTATTATACTAGCGGGTAAGGATCCCAAAAGAGGGATTGCAGAGGGCATTTTAGGCTCGTTTAACGACGCACCCGGTGGTGCCAAGGAAGAGCTTAGGGAAATTAATTACTCTTTAGGAATGGAATATTGGTATAATAAATTATTTGCTATCAGAATGGGATATTTTTACGAACACCCTACTAAAGGTAATCGTCAATATTTCACATTGGGTGCTGGCGTAAAATACAATGTCTTTGGACTAGATTTTGCTTATCTTATTCCTACACAGCAGCGCAATCCGCTTGAAAACACCTTAAGATTTAGCCTTACCTTTGATTTTGATGCATTTAAGGCTCAGAATGACGAAGAATAAATAAGTTTAAAGTTACAGAGTTTAAAGTTTCTACCTTTCTAACTTTCCAAATTATAAATATGAAAATACGTATTGGATTCGGTTTTGATGTTCACCAATTAGAAGAAGGAAAAGATTTTTGGCTAGGCGGCATCAAAATGTTGGAGACAAAAAAAGGTGCCGTAGGGCATTCAGATGCCGACGTTTTAATTCACGCGATATGTGATGCGCTGCTTGGTGCTGCAGGATTGCGGGACATCGGATTTCATTTCCCAAATACATCGGCAGAATTCAAGGGCATGGATAGTAAAATATTACTTGCCAGAGTAATGGAATTATTAAAAAAAGACAATTATACCATTGGTAATATTGACTGTACCTTAGTTTTAGAAAACCCAAAAATAAACCCTGTGATAGAAACTATAAAAAACACATTAGCACCAATTTTGAATATAGCAGCAGGAGATATAGGAATTAAAGCTACTACCAATGAAAAAATGGGTTATGTTGGGCGCGAAGAAGGGGTTTGCGCTTATGCTGTGGCACTGATTCAAAAACCTCTCCTATAGGCTAATGGTATATTCTAAGCCCAATATATATATATTTTCGGGCGCAGAAACATTGAATTCGTTCTGAATTAAATAGTACAAACCAATGGTGCTCTTTTCATTTTTATAATAATCTATTCCAGCTATATACCGATTACGGTGAAATAATTTATCGGACTCCACATTTCTGGGATCACTGATCTGATATCGAAATTCTGCGGCCATATAAGGGGATAATGAATTGTTTAAAGCATATTTCAATTCAAATTTATTTCTTGAATACCATTCGGGCATTCTACCATTTGCACTTCGATAGACATTTCTTATTTCACATTGAAGGCGATGTCTATAAGAAAGCGCAATCGCTCCTGATTTTTTCTTTAATGAAACATCTAAAGATATCCTATGCCGGTAGCTAAAAGTATTCTCTATTAAAAACTTATCAATCATGCGATAAGCTAATGAAATTTTTAATACGCTAAAAGGTTTAACAGCAAAGCCCAATTCGCTATAAAATAAATTAAGTCTAGTAAAATTTTCTTTTAAACGACATTCTTCTGTAAGGAAAAGAGAGAAATTATTTTTAAATTGTTTTTGAATATTAAATGTTGTCCATAAGCCTGCATCATTACTAACTTGGGCAAAAGAAGAGGAAGCACTATAATTCAAAAGAGATAAAAAAACAGCAAAGTGAATCACCGATACCAATTTACAAAAAACATGAAGGGGCTTCCTAATAATATTTCTAATAATTGATTTTTCCATTGCTACTATATTGCTTCGTAATAAAAAACTTTAATGATAGCGGTATCCTTCAGAAAATCAATTTTACCAATGGCGATCCTGTGGATTTTCAAACCCATTCGTTTTTCTAAATCGGCAAGGAGCTCCGCACGAAATTCGGGTTGAATCATTTCAATATTTTCATATTGAATAATTTTCGTCTCTTCCTTTTTAATAAGGAAGGAACTTTCGAGCAAATAAGTGAAAAATAAAATAATGAAATTTATTAGCAGCAATTCAAACCAGGTGCCTTTGCTTAAAGCTGTAATTAAGCCTATTGCAATTGATAAAAAAAGGTAAGTCATGTCTTTTGTAGAAATCCCCTCGGTACGATAACGCAACATAGAAAAGACAGCAAACAAACCAAATGCGGCACCCATACTCATGTCTGACTTGTTGAGTATAAAGGTTATCATAAAAATAATTATGTTGAAAATAAAAAAAGTAAAAAAGTTTTCACTCGATTTATACCTCCTAAAATAAATTAAACGCACAAGAATAAATGCCGCTAATAAATCTATTCCTAAGCGTATAAAAAACCTAGCAGTTAATTTGTCAAACAACTCAAACCCTTTATTAACATACTCTTCATTAGCAACCTGAAGTAAAATCATAATATTTAATATTTAGCAGTAAGTTTTTTTTTAATTAAATTTAAATTTGGTTTAAAATTATTGTGTTTTATTTTATTAAATAAGCTTATTATCCCAAAACAATACTTACTAATAGAGCCCGCACGCACATGATTTTTTTTCATTAACTTAATAAATACTGATACCGCTGCTTTATCTTGTTTAACCTCGGCAATTACTAAATTAGGAATAGTTTTATATTCCTCGTCTTTTTTAAAGCTTAAATCAATATCTATGGTAACGCGTTCGGGGAAATTCTTATTTACAAATGTAATACGAGAATAATTTACCCAAAGCTTAGCTTCTAATTCATTTGGAAACAAAGGTGTTTTTTCTTTTAATAAAACTTCTGCTTTGTCTGTTATAAAACCATCTATTTCTTTTTGTTTAACACGACTTTTAATGGTTCTACCTTTATTGTTTTTAAATTTAATTTCAAAAAAATTAAGGTTAGACTCTACATATTTCCTAAATCTAATTTTAAATCTGTTTGGCTTTCCCCTATGGTGACTATGGTACAAGTCGAAATTTTTTGTGTCGAAATAAAGGGATTCGTAACGACTTACTCTATTTGTTTCCACTACCAATACACTATAATCATTTTTTAATTGCTCCAGATATTCGGGTAATTGTTGAAACTTAAACACATATTTTGTATCTTTTCTGTCCATTAACTTTACGTTTTCCATTTCTTTTAAAGAAATGGAAGAGAATTCAGCTAATATGGCATTCAGTTTTTCCACATTTAATATCCGTAGGAATATTTTTTTACAGACACCACTATACCATTAGAGTCTGTTGTTTTCTTTTCAATTTTCAAACCGTTTTTATCATAGATATAAATAGATTTCTTGGTTACTTTACCTTTGCTATCGGTAGTCTGTTCTACAATTTTATCTCCATTAGTATTATAGAGGCACACTATTTTTTCAATTAATTTGTCGTTAATATCCAAAAGGCATTCTGCTATTTTATCTTTATTAGAATTATATTCTATGGTAGTTTTCTTTTTAAAAACACCTTTCTCATCAAAAACAATTTCCTCTATCAGGTCATCATTTTTATTGTATTTTTTGAATTCTTTTTTCTTAAAAGTAGCATCTTTATTATATTCGAAGTCTTCAATTGTTTGACCAGCCTTATTAAATTTCTGGTAAGCATCTGTTCGGGTTTTCTCTTTATCATCAACTGTTTCCACTATTGTAATAGTCGTTGACTTTATATTTAATTTTTTAATTGTTTTTTTGCTTTGAGCCTTACTAACAAAGGGAAAGCTTAAAAATGCAAAAACAAATATGGCTATTATTTTCATTTATATAAATTCTGAATTAATAAACTAGATTTCCCTATGAAGTATTTTTAGAATTTTATGTTAAAAAGACAAGCGAATAAAAAATTCTTTTTAAATTTTATGTAAAAACTTTAAATAAAAGCCATTAAAATCTATTATATTTTAACGGTAATTTGCCCAATATCAATTTTTTCTTTTTTCTTAGAAATTTCTACATCTAAAGAAACAGCTTCTTTTGCATTTGCATTTACTGCCGTAGTAGTTTTTGAGTAGACATAAATTTTATACTTCCCAGGTCGGAGATATTTGAACTCAAATGTGCCGTCGGGTCCTGTAGAAATTTTATCTCCATAACTAGTTTCGTCGCCGTAAATTATAAACACATCAACATTTAAGCCAGGTCCTTCATTGGTTAAAACAGTAAATAAGCCATTCCATTTTTCAACCCACACGTTTCCTTTTACAGAGGAGTTACCACCTTCGCCAGCAGGTTTTTCGCATGAAAATAAAGTGATAAATAATGCTATGGCAATAATAGATTGTATTTTTTTCATCCTTATTAAATAAAATGGTTTGTTATAAAGTGAAATAATGAAGGGCACAGACTAATGAATTGCTAAATTATTAAAAAAAATGAACAATTACAGGAAAATTAAAAAAAATCATTTCGCAAAAAAAGTTAGCAAAGAATAGTGCAAAATATTTATCTTTTTATTGGGGGAAACTTATTTCGCCAAACTTTAATTTTAGCATCAATTGGTTTTTTGAAAAAAGAATAAACGCCAATCATTAAAATCAGGTATGGAATTGCCATTAAATAAAGAATTCCAGTATTTAAGCCAGCGCCAATATTTCCTCCATTTTTTAAATTACTTTCCACTGAGGATTTACACATAGCGCATTGAGCAAATAAAGTAGTATTATTAATAAATAAAACAATTGATAAAACAAGCAATTTTTGTTTAGCAATTCCACTAAAAACAACAGAGCACATATTGTAAATATACTTTCCTTTGTTTTTGTTAATTCGATAAAATTTATTGTTATTTTTTTTTAAAATCATCTTTAATTATTTTTTAATAAAAAATTAGCCTTCATTTAAAATATATAATATGGTGAAATCATTAAATATACTATCACACCAGTAATTGTAACGTACAGCCAAATAGGAAAACTCCAACGCACAAGTTTCTTATGACGATGAATATACGTTTGTCCATTAGGAAGTTGCGTTTTATATCCGTAATAAAAAGACAATAAAACCAAAGGTAATACAATTGCAGCTAAAATGATATGGCTAAACAATATTACTAAATAAGGTATTCTAAGAGGGCTTTCTAAAGGGAATGTAGCTTCTTTGGACATCCAATGATACACAATGTAGGATAAAAGAAAAACAGCTGATAAAACAAAAGCAATGGTGTTTAATTTTTTATGCACTGCTATATTTTTTTGTTTAATCATGTATAATGACAATAAAAGCAATAAGCTGCATGTTCCATTAAGCAATGCATTTAATTTAGGCAGCTTAAAAACAAAAGAGGGTATAGTTTCTGGCACAGGCAGTATTTTTCTATTGAGAATTATAACAGCAACAAATACTATAATTGAAACAGTCATTACTAATCTAAATACTAATTTATCATTCATTGCATGTTATTTATTAATAAAAAAATTGAATTTAAATTTCTAATTTGGACTTAAAGCAATATTTTAAAATTACCATTTTTTATAATAGATACTTTTGCATTGCAATTGCAAATTTGCTAAGTCCTTTTTGGCTTTTCTTTTATAAAATATTCGGCAATTAATACTTTTATATCATCTATTAAATTACTCACTTCCTTAAGTTTGGTTCCATCATAGATACCACGGATATGTTTTTCTTTATCTATTAAAATAAACAACTCACTATGGATAAAATCATCGGCTCCCCCATCCCCTTCTAGCGCATTTAGCAAATATCCATTACGAGCAATGTCGTATAATTTTTTTTTATCCCCTGTAACAAAATTCCACATTTTAGCATCTGCATGAACCATGTTTGCATATGCTTTTAATACAGGAACTGAGTCGTTTTCAGGGTTAACAGTATGTGATAATATTTGAACAAGACCATTTGTATAGGAAAACTTTTTTTGTACACGAATTAATTCAGATGCCATTTTAGGACAAATAGATTTACATGTAGAGAAAAAATAATCTACTACATAAATTTTCCCATCATATGTTTTGTCAGTAATGGAGTCTCCATCTTGGTTAATAAACTGGAATGAAGGAATGGCGTGGTAAAGAGTATCTTTCCCATTTGCTGCTAATTCTTTTTCACCATAAAAAGGCAAATGGATAAAATCATGTTTTCCTGTTGTAAGTATTACATAAAATATAGACGGGAAGGATAGAAGAAGGAAAAGAATCAATAATTTTTTTTTCACAATTATTATTTTAAAAACATATTGTTAAGAAAGAAAAAAATGCATTAATAATTCTAAAACAGTATTTATTATAAATAGATTTTGTATTAATGATGTACCTCTTTAATCTCCTGAGTAGGGCTTTCGTGTTTTTCTTCAGCACCATGATGACCAGAAGCGGCAGCTTCATTCAGTTCTATTTTCTGTTTTACTATAAGTACATCCATTTTTTGCTTATAAATACCAGCATAGATAGACTCAGCAATACAAATAAATATAAGGTATAAAATAAAAATTATGTAGGGAGCAAGAATTGAATATTTTAAAACTTTTTTCTCATGCCCTAAATGCATAAAACTAAATACAATAAAAAATGCTTTACCAATTGTTAAGCCAACAAAAATAACCTTAAGAAGAAATGAGGAGGTTCTGTCCGGCGCAAGTAATCCTAAGCTGTTAGCATAAGTACCTATCACAAGTTCTAATATTGTAACTATTAACATGATCCAAAAAACATTCCATAGTGTTCTACGTTTTGTTTTTCCTTCTTCTTCGCTATGATGAGCCATTAGCTCATATTGAGGGTAATCATCGTGAAATTCTGACATAATAAATGGTGTTTAAAATTATAAATATATAAATTTTAGAAGTCTAATATAAATTACTAAATTGCTTATAATAAATAGAAAAATGTAAATACGAATACCCAAACTAAATCTACAAAATGCCAATAAAGTCCAGTTTTTTCAATCATTTCGTAATGCCCTCTTTTTTCGTAAGTTCCTTTTATAACATTGATAAAAATAACAATATTTATGATTACCCCACTAAATACGTGAAAGCCGTGAAAACCGGTAATAAAGAAAAAGAAATTTGCAAATACAGGTAGTCCATATTCATTCACTGTCATGTTCGCACCATATATTGTTTTATCCACCCATTGACCGTTTTCAAATACACTGCGTATAGCGCCATGATCGGTACCCACAATAAAATGATACCACTCCCAAGCTTGTGACCCAACGAACATTGCTCCACCAATAATGGTTAAGAAAAGCCAATATGTAACTTTCTTTTTATCATTACGATGCCCAGCTTCCACAGCTAATACCATAGTAACGGAGCTCATGATAAGAATAAGTGTCATTAAGCCTACATAAGCTAAAGGGATATGCCCTTCATAAAAAGGGAAATGGGTAAAAACGTCACCTGGATTAGGCCATACTTCGGGATGCTTATGACGCATGAAACCGTATGCGCATAATAATCCTGAAAATGTTAATGCATCGGAAACGAGGAAAAACCACATAAATAGTTTTCCATAACTAACGCCAAAGGGTGATTTTCCGCCATCCCAAGCGGATCCTGAATCTTTTTCTGCAACTGCGTGATGTGACATAATTTAAAATTATTTAATTTACTAATTATAAAAATATAAAAAATTATTATTTAATTTAAGTATTTCAGCAGCTTGTCTGCCAATGTTATCCTGCTATCATTATTTTTTCGAGCACTAATATCCACAAATTCTTTGAAATTTCAACGAACAAATAATAAAAATAAAAATAAATAAACCCACAAAAAATCTAAAAAGTGCCAAAAGATAGAACAAAGTCTTATACCCATGAGGTTTTCAGCGTTGTATTTATTGCGAATTGCATTCCAGGAAACTACAGCTAATGAGGCTATTCCAAATATAAAATGCGCAAGGTGCACCCCTGTTAAAGCATATAAATAAGAACCTGATCCGTTACTACTTTTGCCAGCAAAAAAAACTTTTTGATCCACCAAATCTCCCCAAGCTTTAAACTGGCATATTATAAAAGCGAATCCAAGCAAAAAAGTTAAAATTGCTCCTATTTTTATATTCTTAAAATTATTTTTCTTAGCCGAAGAAAGTGTCCAATTCATGGTAATACTGCTAATCAAAATAATAGCAGTGCTAAAATAAAAGAATTGAGGCAATTCAAATTGCAGCCAGCCGCCCTTTCCACGACTAACTACATAAGCACTTGTTAAGGATGCAAAAATCATTATCATTGCTACAATAGAGATCCAAAGCAATGGAATTGCAACTTTCCCTCTGACAATTTGTTCTTCTTCTTTAATAGATAATGTATCCATATGGCTTATTAATATTTGTTAAAAAAAGGAATCCTATTTTATTATTTGTTTCAAAAAAAATAAAATTATTACTTGCCAATCATTACTGCCAACTGCACTATCGGTAAATAAATAAATGAACCAAACATTAACTTACGCGCTGCTGCCACCGAACATTCTTGATATAATATATATGCTTGATAAGCAAACAAAGCACCGCAAATAGTAATTACAATGGCAGAAACAATCCCCGACATACCAAATAACACGGGGAATAAAGAAATTGGAACTAAAAACAGTGTATAGACAAGCACTTGAAAGGCACTGCTTTTATTTCTACCCCCCAAAGAGGGTAACATCATAAATCCTGCTTTTTTATAATCTTCGTCTAATACCCATGCTATTGCCCAAAAATGAGGGAATTGCCAAATAAACTGCACTGCAAATAAAATCCATGCTTCAAATGTAATTTCACCAAAGCCTGAAGTGCTAGCAACACACCCTAATAATGGAGGTATAGCGCCAGGGAAAGCTCCTACGAAAACAGCAAATGGTGTAACTTGTTTCAATGGTGTATATAAAGCTGTGTATAAAACCAAAGCTAGTGCTCCCAAGATGCCACTCAAAGGATTCATAAATACCCATAGTATTATTATTCCACTAACGCCCATTAAAGATGCCAATAGGAAGGATTCATTAACACCCATGCGCCCATTTGGCAATGGTCTGTTTTTAGTGCGATCCATTAATTTATCAAGATCTTTTTCAATAATCTGATTAAAGCCGTTGGAAGCGCCAGTAACTAAAAAGCCTCCTATAACAAGTAAACACATCTTAGCCCAATCTACTTTATCGGAAGCTATAACAAAGCCAATAGCTGCAGACAATACAACTAAAGAAGCTAAGCGCAACTTAATAAATTGAACATAATCCTTTAATTTACTCCTTAAAGTAATTGTGTTTTCTATTTTATTTAGATTTTCTGTAAGCACTTTTTAAAAAATAATTTTCAAAGTACAATTTTACCAAATATTCTGTTAACAATTGTATTTTAACTAATAATTTAGACTATTTATATTTTGTTGTAGACGAATATTTCTGAAATTTATTTTTAATGCCAACTAAAGTGGATTAATTACGCGCACAAAATTAGATATAAGTGTTTGGTTATTGTTATAAATAATTGAATTAATTTATTGAAAAAGGCATTCTTAAGAAATAAATGGCACAGAATTAACGAAGTAATTTTGTTGTAGCCCCTTATAAATCAGACATTTTTTGACAAAATTAATTTATTTGATTGATTTTTTCTAATTTTGAATTACCTCCTAAATCGGCTTCTTTAAGTTGGAGAGGATTTATTGGTCCCAATAATATAGCACGCAACTTTTTTATAGTATTTATTTTTTTTTTAAAAGTCCTATAAAACTAAGATTTTTCCAAATATCGAATTTGGTATTTGGAAAGTACTACCAATTATAAATAATATATAGTCCAAATTTTTTTATTTAGGTTTTATTAATTATTTTTGAATTTTATAATAATTATAATTATGGCAAAACCAATACAAATAAGAATTAAAGAAAGTATTAAGGACCTGAAAGCCTTACAGCGTAAAAAAGGCGAGATAGTATCAAAGCGCTTGCGTGTATTAATAGAATTAAAAAAACACGAAAAAACAGGTATTTCTAAACGAGATTTATCAGACATCACTGGCATTAACCATAATAGTATAAATAAATGGCGCAGGATGTATATTGCTGGTGGATTAGCTCCATTGTTAGTACACGGTCGAATTGGCTTTAAAAAAAGTTTAATTAATGCTAAAGAACATAAAACTATAGAAAAAAAATTAAATGACCCTAAAAATGAACTTAGAGGCTACATAGAGCTGCGAGACTGGTTAAATAATAAATTTAATAAAGATTTCAAATATATTACTGTAGTAAAATATACTCAACGTCATTTTGGTTCTAAAATAAAAGCAGCTAGAAAAAGCAATGTTAAAAAAGACGAAGAGCTTGTTGACGCTTTTAAAAAAAGTTCGGGCAAGTCATTCAAGAAGTAATTTTTCGAATACATTTACACTACCAAAGTGTTAATCTTTATTTCCAAGATAAAACCAGATTAGGTTTGTTTACAAGAAACGGGAAATCCCTAAGGGCAAAGGGGGGTAAACCAATTTGTTCTTTTCAACACCCAAAGCGGTTAAAAGATTTACAGAGAATCGAATAAAAAAACTCGCTCATTTGATTATATTTTGTCAAATTTAAATTGGACTATTTAATAAATATATTTGCAAAAAAGTTCTAAAAAAAAATCCCTGAACTAATTTTTGTTCAGGGATTTTTTAAAATAATTTCGGTTGCGGTGGTTGTATAAATTAATGACCTCCGCCATCCACTTCTCCTTCTTCTAAAGGAATCGTTTGCGGCACAAAATCGTGGGCCTTTCCTGGTTTACTATAATCATATGGCCAACGATGCACTACAGGCAATTTACCTGGCCAATTACCGTGTGTATTTTCCATAGGAGTTGTCCATTCTAAGGTATTTGAATTCCATGGGTTTTGTTCTGATTTAGGTCCACGGAAAATAGAATAGATAAAATTAAACATAAAAATTATTTGTACAAATGCAGCCAACATAGCAAAGGTGGTAATAAATATATTTATATCAACCAGGTTGTCAAACATTGGGAATGCAGTAAAAGAATAATACCTACGAGGCAATCCAGCTAAGCCCAAAAAGTGCATTGGAAAAAATACGCCATAAGCAGAAATGAAGGTACCCCAAAAATGTATGTACCCTAACTTTTTGTTCATGTGGCGCAAGAATAATTTAGGAAACCAATGATAAACGCCTGCCAACATACCTAATATAGCAGAAACACCCATTACAATATGAAAGTGAGCAGTAACAAACTGCGTATCGTGCAGAGGGATATCCAAAGCAGAATCGGCAAGAATTATTCCGGTTAATCCACCAGAGATAAATGTAGATACCAATGCAATTGAAAACAACATTGCAGGAGTATATTGTATATTACCTTTCCATAATGTAGTGATATAATTAAATGCTTTTACTCCCGAAGGGATAGCAATTAACAGGGTAGTAAATACGAAGACGGAGCCTAGGAAAGGGTTCATTCCAGTAATAAACATATGGTGTCCCCAAACAATAAAGGATAAGAAAGCTATTGCTAAAATGGAACCAATCATAGCACGATAACCAAAAATTGGTTTTCGGGAATTTACAGCAATAATTTCTGAAGTGATACCCAAAGCTGGTAAAATGATGATGTATACTTCAGGATGTCCTAAGAACCAAAACAAATGTTCATATAGGATGGGACTTCCACCAGTTTGTTCAAGCGCTTGCCCACCAATATAGATATCTGACAAATAAAAAGATGTGCCAAAACTTCTATCAAATATTAATAACAAAGCTGCTGAAAACAAAACAGGAAAGGATAGTACACCAAGCACAGCTGTTAATAAAAATGCCCATATTGTTAATGGTAAACGGGTCATTGTCATTCCTTTTGTGCGCAGGTTTAATACGGTAACTATATAATTTAATCCGCCTAATAATGCGGATATAATGAACAAACTCATAGAAACCAACCACAATGTCATTCCAAGTTTTGACCCATCCATTGCTTGCGGCAAAGCACTAAGTGGAGGATATACCGTCCAGCCTCCTGATGCAGCTCCCGTTTCAACAAAAAAGCCCGCCAACATAAATGCGCTAGACAAAAAGAAAAACCAATAGGATAACATGTTTAAAAATCCTGAAGCCATGTCGCGTGCTCCAATTTGGTAAGGTATTAACAGGTTGCTAAATGTACCACTTAGCCCTCCAGTTAAAACCATAAAAACCATAATTGTACCGTGAATAGTAACAAGTTGCATGTACATGCCAGGCTCGAGCACACCATCAGGGGCCCATTTATCTCCTAATAAAAAATTGAGGATCCAAAATTTTTCACCAGGCCAAGCTAATTGCAAACGGAACATAAAAGACATAACCATTGCAATAAAAGCCATAATTACAGCTGTTATTAAAAACTGGCGAGAAATCATTTTATGATCTTGACTAAAAATGTATTTGGTCACAAATGATTCTTCATGATGATGTTCTTCTAGGTGACCATGGTTTGATTGAGCTTGTTGATCGTGATTCTCCATCTTTTATTATTTTGATAATTTTTTAATTTTAAGATTATTGCAATCTATTTTAAAATTGAAAATTTTGTTTGTTAATTTTTAAAATATGTTTTTTTACTTTTTAACCATTCATTGTAATCAGTTTCTGATTCTACAACCACTGTCATTTGCATATTATAATGGCTATTACCACATATTTTATTACACAATAGGATATAATTAAACTCTTCAGGCTTTTCGCCTTTTTTTTCTCTTAAAGCATTTATCCCTTTCATTAAATTAATTACATATGGCTTTTTACGCATTTCAGCTGTAGTAATTGTAGGAGTAAAATGCATCATGGTAGTCATCCCTGGCACGCAGTTCATTTGAGCTTTAAAATGAGGTAAATAAGCACTGTGTATTACTTCACGGGCATTCAATTTGAATTCTATTTCTTTATTAACAGGAATATGAAATTCATTACGAACAATAATATCGTCTTTACCCTTAGTATCGGTAGAATCCATTCCTAAAGCATTTTCATCGGTAATAAGTTTATAATTAGATGCTCCCAATTCATTGTCTTTACCAGCATAACGAGCTGTCCAGTCGAATTGTTTAGAATAAAGCTGCAATACGATAGCGTCTTTAGATGCAGGAGCTGTAATATTGTTCCATACCTTCAAACCCAAAATAATAATAACGGCAAGTATAATTGCAGGAATTATTGTCCAAATCATTTCTAGTTTATTACTGTGCGAAAAGTACGTAGCCGTATTTTCTTTTCTTCCATAATATTTATAGGCAAAGTAAAACAATGCGATATGTGTAATTACAAATACAACAAACAATATGATCATATTAAAATTAAACAACCAATCTAATTCTGCACCATGCACCGATGCTGAGTCAGGGAGCAAAAGTGGTCCATAAGTTTTTAAATTCCAAATTGCAAATACAAAAAATACCACCAAAAACAACATCATTATTTTTGACATGAATTTATTATCCTTATCCGTAACTTTATGCGGGCTATCACCCTTTAAAATAGAAGCGAGCTCAAATACTCTTACTAAGTAGCCTATTGCAAAAACTGCTAAAATGATGGCAAGGTAAATTAAAAATTTTATCATATTCTAGTTTATTATTTCTGACTCCTAAATCACATTCTATTTTTAGACTTTGGATTCGTAGTTTGGATTAATTACATTATTACTGTTATATCCTTAATATTAATTCTTATTATTTTTTTATTATCTCTCTATTATCTATTAAAAAAAAGAAAAGAGAGAAAGCATTTAAATTAAACATGGTGATGAATACTTTCTTCTAAATAAGGATGATTTTTGACCATTAATGGTGCTTTTGCCAATGCGCTATGAATTACAAATAACATTAAACCAACAAAACCTAATGCCATGCCAATTTCTAGCCATCCCAAATGCCAGTTTCCATGAACAGTACCTGGCATAACCATCATAAATACATCCAACCAATGCCCAACAAGAATGATTAAACCTACAGATAAAAGGAAAAAATAGTTGCGTTTTGAGTCACGACTCATTAGCATTATCATTGGAAAAGCAAAGTTCATAAAAAATACCGTCCACATTAATCCCATGTATCCATAATTATGAAGGCGATCTTGAAAATAAATTATTTCTTCCGGTATGTTTGTATACCAAATTAACATGAATTGGCAGAACCATAAATAACTCCATAAGAAACTAACAGCAAACATCCACTTACCTATATCATGAATATGGTTTTCATTTACCTGTTCCAAATAGCCATTGCGTTTTAAAAATAATACCATTAGCATAATTACAACCATAGCAGAAATCCAGTTACCAGCAAATGCGTACCAACCATACATGGTACTAAACCAATGGGTATCTATTGACATCATCCAATCCCAAGCCGATGTAGAAGAGGTAACAGCAAAAAACACCAAGAAAACAGCAGCTTTAGAGATATTTTTATAATGAATTGCAGTACCACCAATTAAATCCTGTTCTAAAGATCTTTTAATGAACCCTTTTTGGAAAATAATCCAAACAACCATATAAACGATGGCTCTTAACCAAAAGAACCAAGGAGTAAAGTAAGCGCCTTTGCCAGTAATTACAGCATCGTACTTAGGATTAGGTGTTCCATCCGCCAAAGTCTTCACATAAATTTCAGGATCCATCCAATGATAAAGGTGGTGCAAATGAAATTGTCCTGCAAGAAGAATTAAAAACATAATTAATGCACCAATAGGCAAGAAACTGGAAATAGCTTCATAAACTCTTTTTACAGCAACAGACCAAGCTACTTCGGCTGCATACTGCACGGCCATAAAAAAAGTAGCTAATAAAGCGATACCCATAAAAAACCATCCATTAACAAGTAGATTTGCCCAAAAACGTGTTTTGTGATAATCATCATGGCTAACACCTTCAGGAGCGTGATCGGTAATAAACCCAGCAACGATGCTAATTATACCTATAGCCATTAATCCAAAAGTAATATTTTTGGTTTTTTTAGTAAATATATAGTTCAAATTATTCATGTTTTTTTCCATTTAATCTTTTATTTCTCAAAAATATCTCTAATTTATTTTAAAATTATTATTTCCTTAAAGCCAAAAAATATATACTTATAAGTTTCATTTACAAATTTTTTATTGGTTTTGCAATTTTTGCACATAGAGCACTAATTTCCAGCGTTCTTCTTGGGTAAGCTGCGACGCGTGTGAGCCCATCAAGCCTTTACCATAAGTTATTGTATGAAAAATTTTCCCTTCAGGCAGATTTTTTAAAGCGGCGCTTGTATATGCAGGAGGTGCTCCAGGCAATTTGCTTCCTACAAGACCATCTCCAAGTCCTGCACTCCCATGACATTCCACACAAAAAATACCAAAAAGTTCTTCCCCTGCTTTTAAATTAATTTCATTTTTTTCAAAGGGGTTATGTAAGTTGCGACCTGCCATACCATAACCTGCTGTATCATTTCCATAAATATATGGCATAAAACCTCTTGCAATTGTTCCTACAACAGGTAATTTATTGCCTTGCATCAAATTTCCATTACTAATTGAGGTATATCCCATATTGCCTTCCAATGAAGGAGATCGGTACATATCAGGCATAAACTCAACACCAGGGCTATTAGGGTTATGCTTTTCGCAAGATGTAAAAACTATTGTAAGACAGCTTAAAAACGTCAAGAAGGAAATAATTTTTTTTGCTTTTTTATCCATTTTTATTATTTATTTTGAATAAGTTTAATTAATTAATTTTTGTTTAAATAATTTGCACTTATTGTTTTTAATAATTATTTAAAAGAAATTTCAGTTGCGCCACCATTTTTCAATAAAGTTTCGATGCTGTTTTTATCTTGCTCATTTGTTTCAACAATCATCAAAAATTTATCATCCGTAGTTCTAGGGTCTGGATTTTTCGCTTTGGCTCCTGGAATTAACCAACTTCTTAAAAAATGAGTAATTACCATACCGTGAGCGGCGCAAAAAACGGTGCATTCGAAGGTGATGGGTATAAATGCAGGGACGTTCATATAATATGCAAAGCTTGGTTTACCTCCAATGTCGGTAGGCCAATCATGAATATTCATGTACCACATCATTAATGTGCCTAATGACATGCCAGTGATGCCATAAATAAAGGCGCAAATTGCAATGCGTGTTCGAGGAACACCAATAAGAGCGTCAATACCGTGAATAGGAAATGGTGAGAACACCTCTTTAACTTTTATCCCTTTTGTACGAAGCTCCTTAGCCGTTTCCATTAATGGCTCTTCATCGTCATAAATTGCATGTATTGCTATTTTGCTCATTTTACCTCCTTTGCCTCTTTCGTAATCTCTCCAAAACGGAGAGAATAGCTGAGTTGGTTAATTTATTTAAATTCTATTAATATTATTCTTTCGTATATTTTTTAAAAATCCCTTTTACCTTGCAAGGCTATGGAATCTCAATTAATGTGCTCTTTTATCTTTATGTTCTTGTCCCGATGATTTCATAATAGATTTTAATTCTGCTTGTGCAATAACAGGGAAATATCTAGTAAATAATAAAAAGAAAGTAAAAAACATGCCTATTGTACCTGAAAAAATACCTATGTCTACAAAAGTTGGATGGTACATGTTCCAAGAAGAAGGAAGGTATGTACGGCATAGTGTAGGGACAATGATAACAAATCGTTCGAACCACATACCTATGTTCACAATAATGGACATAATAAATGTAAATGTTAAGCTGGTACGTAATTTTTTGAACCAAAATAATTGCGGGGAAATAACATTACAAGTCATCATTGCTGCATATGCCCACCAATATGGTCCGGTAGCACGATTAAGGAAAGCATATTGTTCATATTCAACCCCAGAATACCAAGAAATAAAAAGCTCTGTTAAATATGCCACACCAACAATTGAACCTGTAACAATGATAACAATATTCATATATTCGACATGTTTAATTGTAATGTAATTTTCCAAGCGATATACTTTACGCATTATCAAAAGCAGGGTGAGTACCATGGCGAAGCCAGAAAAAATAGCACCGGCAACAAAATAAGGAGGAAAGATAGTTGTATGCCAACCCGGCACAACGGATGTTGCAAAGTCCATGGATACAATTGAGTGAACAGAAAATACGAGTGGGGTAGATAAGCCAGCAAGTACCAAAGAAACTTCCTCGAAACGGCTCCAGTGGCGCGCTCCGCCCCCCCAACCAAAACTTAATATGCTATATATTTTTTTGAAAGTAGGCTTTACTGCTCTATCACGAATCATAGCAAAATCGGGAATTAGACCCGTATACCAAAACACCAATGATACAGAGAAGTAGGTAGATACAGCAAATACGTCCCAAACAAGAGGGGAGTTAAAGTTTATCCATAAAGATCCGAATTGGTTAGGCAAAGGAAACAACCAATAGTCGAGCCAAGGCCTCCCAGTATGTAAAGTAACAAAAATAGCGGCACACATAACAGCAAAAATTGTCATTGCCTCGGCAGATCTGTTAATTCCCATTCTCCATTTCTGACGGAACAATAATAATACGGCAGATATTAGGGTACCTGCGTGGCCGATACCGATCCACCATACAAAGTTTGTAATGTCCCAAGCCCAAGCAACGCCATTATTAGAACCCCAAACACCAATTCCAACTCCAATTGTGTAGGATAAACAGGCAATACCCCATAAAAAAAGTATGGCGGATATTGTAAGTAAAATATACCAAAGCTTAGTAGATTTACCCTCAATAGGCCTTGCAATATCTTCAGAAATCTGATGATATGATTTATTGCCAAGGATTAAGGGCGTTCTAATTTCTGATTCGTGCTGCATATTATATTAATTTGATAATTTGATAATTTGATAGTTTTTTTGCACAATTTTTTATTTTCGCAAATTGAAGTTTTAATTCAATGAGCATTCAAATCAAATAATTATGCTTCAATAGTTTCTGAATTTTTTTTATTGTTTTTCCCCTCCTCAATTGTTTCATCACAATTTCTTACTTTGGTTAAATAAGAAACGGAAGGTTTAACACCCAATTCTTCCAAAATAAAATAATTACGTTCATTTTCTTCTCTTTTTCTTAATAAGCTTATTTCGCTGCTAGGGTCATTCACATCACCGAATAAAATAGCATTTGCAGGACAAGCTTCTGCGCAAGCTGTATTTATATCACCATCCACTAATTTACGTTCAGCCGTTTTTGCATCTAATTTTCCTTTTTGAATGCGTTGCACACACATGGAACATTTTTCCATAACACCACGAGAACGAACTACTACATCTGGGTTTAACACCATGCGTCCTAAATCATCCTGTGAAGGGTTAAAAGTAAAATCTTTGTTTTCGTTATAATTGAACCAGTTGAAACGTCTTACTTTATATGGGCAGTTATTAGCGCAGTAGCGGGTTCCAACACAGCGGTTATAAGTCATATGATTTAACCCGTCGGAACTATGGTTGGTAGCCAATACAGGGCAAACTGTTTCGCAAGGAGCGTGGCTGCAATGCTGACACATCATTGGCTGAAACACTACTTTTGGATTTGCAGTAGAAGGGTTTTCCATATCCAGGTACATATCAATAGCCCCTTCACCTACTTCACTTGCAATATCTTTATTCATATCGCTGCTATAATATCGGTCGATACGTATCCATTGCATTTCGCGGGTTTTCATAACTTGGTCTTTACCAACAACAGCAACGTTATTTTCGGCACCACAAGCAATAACGCATGAACCACAGCCGATACAAGAGTTTAAATCAATGGTCATCCCCCATTTATGTCCCAACTTTTCATGTTCATCCCATAAATCAATTGTTGCGGCCTTTTTAGGACCAGCATGAGTAATAAGCATTTCATCTTTATTACCAGATTTAGGGTCTTTTAAATATTTTTCTAAAGTAGTTTCTTTCACAATTTCACGAGCCATTAAGGTATGGTGAACTTGAGTTCCTGCTATTTCAGTTGTTTTATTTGTATTTTCAATTTTTACATCAAAAGCACTGTAATTAAATGTTCCATCAAGCATACTAATAAAAGGGAATGCATTTTTACCTATTATTGTTCCAGTTTGCAAACTTAATTTCCCAGCTTTTTCTCTTCCATATCCTACAGCAATACCAATAGTTCCGAGGGCTTGTCCAGGTTGCGGAATAACAGGTAATTCAATTGAGGTACCATTTACAGTAATATTAACTACGCTAGCTTCCCTATCCTGACGTTCCATCAACTTATAGCCCCTTTGCTTCATTTCAACAGGCGACATTGTTACATAATTATCCCAAGTAATTTTTGAGATAGGATCTGGCATTTCCTGTAACCAAGGGTTATTTGCCTGGATACCATTACCCATTCCTACTTTTTCATAGAGCGCTAATTCAATTTCAGAACTATTTAAGGAATTGATTTTACTGGCAATTTCTTTTAAATTTATTTGTTCAGGAAGTTTTTTCTCTTCTTTTATTTCTACAATAGGTTGTTGAGATTTATCTTTAGTATTTGAAGGCAATGCCTCTAAACCATTTCCAACTTCAATAGCACCATCATGCAATGAATTATTCCAAAATTCGGAGAACACCATGTATTTACCTTGCATTGGATACACCTTGTCAGCCCATACTTTTTGTATGTAAGCATAATAAGCAACGCTACTTCCCGACCATTTTAATAATGTTTCCTGTGCTTGTCTAGTTCCGGAATCTACCGCAGAGAATAAGGGTCTGATAGTAGGTTGTGATAAACTATAATGTGCTTTTTTAGGATTAAAGTCGTTCCAAGATTCTAGGTAATGATGATCGGGGCAGATGTAATTTGCTAAAGCTGCAGTTTCGTCGGCTCTATCGGCAAAAGAGATCCTTAATGGCACTTTATTATATGCTTCAGCAAACTTTAAAGATCCAGGAGCTGTATAAACAGGATTCGTATTATAAGTTATGATAGCATCAATTTTACCGGCTTCCATCTCAGAAGTTAAGGCTGCAAATTCTTTATCATTACTTTGATTTAAGTAATTAGGGGTTTCCATGTCAATGGTTTTTCCATAACTACCTAACAATGTATTTATTTCAATTATTATTAATTGCAAATTGGTATCGTTGGATCCGCAAACTACCAATGATTTTCCTTTGTTATTATATAAGTCGGAAGCTACTTTTTTAATAATAGCATCACAGGGTAATTTAGTGGATGGTATAGATTGAATGCCAGCAAGCCTTGCAATTTCATTGTATAAATTTACTGCAACTTTACCATGTTCAGAAACCTTAACAGGTATGCGTTCATCTGCGTTTGCTCCAGATAATGAAAGGTTGGATTCAAATTGATAGTGCTTTGACATTTCTTTTTTGTCCTTACTCACTTTCCTGTTTTTTGCATATGGCATAGAAAAGCTTTCAATCCAGTTAACAAGGAAGTCGGCACCAATACTTACAATTACTTGCGCATTTTCAAATTTATAAGAAGGAATTATTGCTTGTCCAAAAACTTTAGCATTGGCATTTGTAATTCCGGCATAAGAAATAGCATCGTATGTAATGTGTTTTGTTGAGGGGTATTTAGCAGTAAAATCAGCTATTACAGACTTTGTAGAAGGGCTAATTACTGTAGAGGACAAAATACGAATACTTCCAGCTTTATTGGTGATAGCTGCCAATTTTTGAGCAATTTCTTTATCCACATTCGACCAGGTATCTGCCTTACCATTTATTGTAGGACCTTGTAAACGGGATGAATCGTATAATGAAAGTACGGAAGCTTGAATACGGGCGTTTGTAGCGCCATTTGTTACTTTTGAAATAGGGTTTCCGGAAATTTTAATAGGTCTTCCTTCTCTGGTCTTCACTAATATAGCAGCGTAATCCCTACCATCAAAATAAGTAGATGCATACCAGTTAGCAACGCCAGGAGTAATTTCTTCGGGTTTGACTACGTAAGGAATTGCAGTATTAACGGGTGTTTCGCAGGCAGCTAAAGATGCTGCCACAAGACTGAATCCTAAAAATTTTAAAAAATCTCTTCTGTCAGTACCGGTATTTACAGCAAGATTATTGTCGCCTAAAAACGCTTCCACACTAACTTGTTCTGCAAATTCATTATTTGCATTTTTAACAAACTCCGGACTGTTTTTGAGCTCTTCTAATCCTTTCCAGTATTTTTTAGTTGCCATATTTTATTAATTTGAAATTTGAAAATTTGTTAATTAAAATTCACATTTTTTCAATTTGTTTTATTTAAACCCCTTTGTTACTTTTTCTGTTTTACCTAAAATAAGTTTTTAGTAATGGCATTTTCCGCATTCAATGCCACCCATTTTATCAACGGTAATGGTTTGACCTTTATATTTTTCGGCTAATTTTTTGTGTAAACTTTCATAATATTTATTATCTTTCATTCCCGGTACTTCTGTTTTACGGTGGCACTCAATACACCAAACCATTGTTAATGGGCTCACTTGCTTAGCAGTAGTCATTTCTTTTAAGTCGCCATGACAGGTAACACATTCCTGTTTACCAACTTTTACGTGCTGCTGGTGGGAGAAATAAACAAAATCCTGGAGGTTATGAACTTTAACCCATTCAATAGGTTTCTGAGGTTTATTATATTCTGCTTTTTCGGGATCCCAGCCAGCAGCTTCATAAATTTTAGCTATTTCTGCAGTTCCTGTATTTGGTCCTTTAGAAATCCCTTTGTGGCAATTCATACAAATATTTACCGAAGGAATGCCAGCTATTTTACTTTTTTCGACACCTGAGTGACAATATTGGCAATTAATAGCATTTTCACCAGCATGTATTTTATGCGAAAAAGCTATGGGCTGCGTAGGCTGATATCCAGTATAAACGCCAATTTCTTTAAGAGCATACCATCCAGAAGAAAGCAGCCCACCAGTAACAAACAATATAATAACTGCCAATGTGCGTTTGTGATCATTCATCCATAATTTTATTTCTCCCCACACACCAATAGACTCTTCATTCGGTAAACCTTCTTTTTCATTCTGTATATTTTTAAGCGAGTGGCTTACCCCCCTTAATACAGCAATGATAATTATTAAAAATGATATTATACCAATTAAGATCCCAAGTGGATTAACGCCATTTTGTTCCTCTTTAGCAACCCCTGCTTCCGGTGCACTTGCGACAGCGACTTTTTCTTTAGGAGGATTTTTTATCAGGGCAATTAATGAGTTTATTTCTTCATCTTTTAAATCGGTAAAGACGGTCATGTCAGCACCATTGCTTTCTGCAAATATTTTTAGCGCGTAAGGATCACCACTTTTAATAAGTTCCTTGTTATTTTTTATCCATTTGCGAAGCCAGTCATCACTAGGAGCTCTGGCAGCGATACCTTCTAAGCCAGGCCCAGTAATTTTGTTTTTACCCAAGCTATGACAAACAGCGCAATTTTGTTTGAATAATTTTTCTGCATCTTGTGCAGAAACAGAGGATAAATTTAAAAGAAACGATAACAAAAGAAAAGCAATAATTGCAAAAGGCTTTATTTGCGGGGCATTGTAGCGTGTATTCATATAAAGTTCTATTTATTTATTCCAATATAAGCCACGATTTTTCGTGGGAGTACTTTTTATTTTGAGGTCAAATTTATAAGAATCATTAACTACTAAATCAAAACAGGCTAAAAACTTTTAACTTTTATTCTAATTTATATTCATTCTTAATAAGGGTTTTGCTTTATTAAAAAGCCTTAAAATTTTTATCAACAAAAAAAGCTCTTTTGTGTGTTACAAGCAAATATTTATCGACAAAAATTCGATTCTTAATAAATACAGCTTAAAATTATATTACAGGCCTCAGTAATTTGTTTTTCGGTAATCGTTAAAGGAGGAGCAATTCGCATTGCACTTGGCTGAAATAAAAACCAATCGGTAATGATGCCTTTTAAAATACAATTGTCGATAATTTTTTTATTTTGTTCAAAATTTTCAAATTCGATAGCCAGTAATAATCCTTTACCCTTTATGGATTTTATAAGAGGGTGTTTTAATAAAGCGCGAAATAATTTTTCTTTTTGCTCTATTTGTTCAATTAATTTATCGTCTAATAAAACATTTAAAGTTGCTAAACTAGCAGCGCAACAAACAGGGTGACCGCCAAAGGTAGTAATATGGCCAAGGACGGGATTATTAGTAAGTGAATGCATCAGCATTTTAGATGCTATAAAAGCACCAATAGGCATTCCGCCGCCCATGCCTTTGGCCAAACAAAGAATATCGGGTATAAAGTTATAATGTTCAAAAGCAAACAATTTACCTGTTCTTCCAAAACCACATTGTATCTCATCCGCTACCAGCAATGCTCCTACTTTATTGCATCTAATTTGGAGTTGTTCTAAAAAGTCACCTTCAGGCATAACCATTCCTGCTTCAGCTTGAATGGTTTCTATAAATACGGCTGCTGTTTTGGTAGTTATATTTTGCAAGTCATTTATATTATTAAACGCTAATTGTTTAATATCAGGCAGAAGGGGGCGATATGCATTTTTAAATTCTTCGTTACCCATTAAACTTAAACTACCATGGGTACTTCCGTGATAGGCATTTTTAAAGGATATTATTTCCGTTCTCCCCGTATATCGTTTTGCTAATTTCATTGCCCCTTCAATGGCTTCGCCGCCTGAATTAACAAAATAAACAGAGTTCAATTTTTCGGGAAGTTGATCTGACAAAAGTTTTGCTAGTTTAACCTGGGGACTTTGAATATACTCGCCATACACCATTAAGTGGAGATATTTTTCCAGTTGGTTTTGAATTGCGCTAATTACTTTTGGATGACGGTGACCAACGTTACTTACGGAAATACCGGAAATTAAATCCATGTATGACTTGCCTGAAACATCAAATAAATAGATACCTTCCGCTCTTTCAATTTCTAGGGCCAAAGGCGTTTCGCTTGTTTGCGCGAGGTGGTTATAAAAAAGTTGGCGTTGCGTAAGCATATTTGTAAAAATAGAAAAAAATATATTTTAAAACGGAAGCATAAATAAATTTTATTGTTACAGTTAAAAACAAGATAAAAAAAATTGCAAGGTATCAGAAATTGGAAATTAAAATTACCAAATTCTAACTCTTAAATTTTCTTCCCGGTACATTTTATCTTCTTTTTTTATATCAAATGTTTTATAAAAGTTATCAATATTAGAGAGCGGTCCATTGATACGGAATTGGGCAGGAGCATGCTCGTCCGACATAATTTGTTTTGCCAATGAAGCATCTGTGCGGTTTACCATCCAAGCGTAGGCATAAGAAAAATAGTAGCGTTGGTCGGGCGTATAACCAAAAACCAATTCCTTTGATTGACCTTGTTTTGTTTTTTTGAATGCTTCGTAGCCCATTATAACACCACCAAGGTCTGCAATATTTTCACCTTGGGTATTTTCACCATTTACATACATGCTGTCAAGAATACTATAATTGTTGAATTGCTGCACAATGAGTTTTGTTTTAGCAACAAATTTTTCACGATCTTCCTTGGTCCACCAATCTTTTAAATTACCATTTTCGTCATATAAACTCCCTTGGTCATCAAATCCGTGAGTTATTTCATGTCCAAAGGTAGAGCCGCCTATGATGCCATATAACAATGCATCGTCGGGCATTTCACCTTCAAAACCGGGAACTATAATATTGCAGCCCGGCACTATAATTTCATTATTTGTAGGGCTATAATATGCATTATACGTTTGTGGCGTCATGCTCCATTCATTTCTATCGACGGGTTTACCATATTTATTTATCATATAATTGTATCGCCATCGGCTTACATTCATGGCATTTTCAGAATAACTTTTCCTATTAATAACAAGGCTTCCCATGTCTTTCCATTTATCGGGATAACCAACCTTCATATTTATTTTATTTAATTTACTCAATGCTTTTTCTTTTGTTTTGTCAGACATCCAGTCCAGCGCTTTGATATGATCGGCATAAACATCCCTTACATTATTACCTATTTCAAGTAATTTCTCTTTTGTGCCTTTCGGCAAATATTCTTCCACATACACTTGTCCTATTAATTCCCCCAATGAAGCGTCGGTACTTTCAATTATTATTTTTAACCGCGATTTATGTTCTTTTATCCCTTCGAGGATGGTAGAGTAAAAATTGAAATGTTCATTTTCTATTTTTTTGTTTAAATAATCGGCATAGGAGTTTAACAAAGTCCATTTCAAATAAATTTTCCAATCCTCCAAATTAATTTTCTTGAGTGATGTTTCCAAGGCAATAAAAAAAGCAGGTTGTCCAACTATAATTGTGTCGGCATTAGGTAAGCCTAAATCATTCATTGTTTTTTTCCATTCAATGCTTGGTGTAATTTTATTTAGATCATTAATCGACATTTTATTATAGTTTTTATATGGGTCGCGCAAATCTTCCATTTTGCTGCATGCTTTGGCAATAGTAGTTTCCAGCTTCATTATTTTTTCACTATACAGGGAAGCTGTTTTGTTATCAATCATAATTAATTCTAACATTAATTTAATATGATTTAGATATTCGGTACGAATTTTATTGCTGCGGGTATCGCTTTTAAAGTAATAATCGCGGTCGGGCAAACCTAAATTACATTGAGAAATATAAATAGCATATTGGGCACTATTTTTTTCATCCTGATAAATTCCAAATCCAAACATTGGCGATACTTCAATGGTTTGCAGCTTACAAACGGCGGCAATTAAGTCGTTAGTATTTTTCACTGCATCAATATCAATAAACTGATCCTTTAATACGGAATACCCAGCATTTTCAATACTTAACGTATCTAATCCGCTAAAATAAAAATCGCCAATTTTTTGTTTATTGCTACCCTTAATAGCTTGAGTATCCTTAAGTGCTGAAGTACATATTTTCAGGATAGATTCATTAACAGTATCCTGAACGGTTCTAAAAATGCCATTGCTTTTTTCGGAAACCGGAATTGGGTTTTGTTTAAACCAATTATTATTTGCGTAATAAAAAAAATTCTGACCCGGAGCGAAGGAAGAATCGATGTGCGCTATAATTGGATCGGAAAGATCTGTTGCTGTTTCCGATTTTTTAAAGCTGCTATTGCAGGAGCAAAGGATAATGATATTAGCAATAAATAATAGAGGATAATTTTTCATTTGTTTGTTATTTTATTTTTTCTGTTCCAGGCTAAAGCAGCATTATTTAAGTATTCTTATTTAGTTAGTTGTTTAAAAACATCTTCGAGGCGTTTTTCTTCCTTATGCAATGTTAGCACTGCCATACCATTGTTCACGGCAAATTGAAAAATATCGGTACGGATATCTTTATCGGTGCGGGCTTCGATTTGCCAAATATTTCCATTGCTATTTATTGCTTCGTAAACACCTTCAATATTTTTCAAATGCGTTCGTGAAGTTTCTTTATCAAATTCAACAGTAATAAATTGATGGTTTTTAGTGTATGCATTTTGCAATACAGCAGTACTATCGTTTGCAACAATTAGCCCTTCTTTAATTATTATTACGCGATTGCAAACAGCTTCCACCTCTTGCATAATATGCGTTGACAGCAGAATTGTTTTTTGTTTTCCTATTTCAACAATAAGGTTGCGTATTTCGGCTAATTGGTTAGGATCTAATCCGGTAGTAGGCTCGTCTAATATAAGCACTTTGGGGTCGTGTATGAGGGCCTGTGCAAGGCCAACACGCTGGCGGTATCCTTTTGAAAGTGCTGCTATTTTCTTTTTCTGTTCAATCTGCAAGCCCGTCATTTCAATCATTTCGGAAATGCGTTGTTTAATATTTTTCAAATGGTGCAAGCCAGCAATAAATTCAAGGTATTCTTTTACATACATATCCAAATAAAGCGGATTATTTTCGGGCAGGTAACCTACATTTTTTCTAACTTCCAAACTTTCTTCGGTAACATCAAAACCACAAACACTTGCATGGCCTTCTGTTTGAGGGATAAAGCAGGTTAATATTTTCATCATAGTGGACTTACCTGCTCCATTAGGGCCAAGAAAACCAACAATTTCTCCTTCATTTACATCAAAAGAAATGTTGTTCAAGGCCAATTGATTGGTATATCTTTTTGATATATTAGATACTTTTATCGACATGGTTTAAATTATCAGAGATATGTGTAATTAAAGTTTAAAAAAAAGCTTGTAATTTATTTAAAACAGCATGTACCTTAATCCTTAATTTTTTATTTTTATTTTTTGTTTGTGCAAAGCTAATTCTTTTTAATAAATTTGATGTTCTAAATTTTGTTTAAAATTTCATCTTTCCATTATTAAAAAGGACTTGTTCGATTATTTCGAAGAGTTTTGCATTTCCATTTAGGATTTTATGAATAATTGGGGGAGATTTATAAATTATTAAATGCTTGAAAGCAGAGTAAATATGAGAGGTACGGTTATTAAATCAACAGGGAGCTGGTATACGGTTTTGGTTGATAAAGATACTAAAGTGGAGTGTGGGATAAAAGGTAAATTTCGAATTAAAGGAATTAAAACGACCAACCCAATTGCTGTGGGCGATAAAGTAATATTCGAAATGGAGAAAGATGGAAGAGGCGTAATTAATAGCATAGAAAACCGCAAAAATTATATAATTCGTAAATCTATTAATTTGTCGAAACAATCGCATATAATTGCTGCCAATGTTGACCAGGCATTATTAGTTGTTACACTTGCATACCCTCGTACCTCTTTTGGTTTTATTGACCGATTTTTATTGACTGCCGAAGCCTATCATATTCCAACAAAAATAATTTTCAATAAAATAGATTTATTTGAAAAAGATACAGAACTGAAAGGCATAGATAAAAGCGCGAAAAACATTAAGATGGAGGAGCTGGATCAGATAATAAAAAGTTACGAAAAAGTCGGTTATATATGTTACAAAGTTTCTGCAACAAAAAAAACAGATATTGAAGTAATTCAAGGCATAACGAAAGACAAAACTACTTTAATTGCTGGTCATTCTGGTGTTGGGAAATCTACTTTAGTAAATTCGATGGATAGTAATTTAAATTTAAAAGTAGGTGAAATTTCAGATGTACATTTTAAAGGTAAGCACACCACAACCTTTGCAGCAATGCACCCTCTAGCATATGGAGGATTTATTATAGATACGCCAGGGATTAAAGAACTGGGATTGGTAGACATGGAAAAGTATGAGATATCAAATTATTTCCCTGAAATGCAAGCGCTAAAAAGTAAATGTAAATTCAACAACTGTTTGCATATAAATGAACCTAAATGTGCAATTATTGAAGCGCTAAACAATGGTGAAATTGGGGCATCGCGTTATAATAGTTATATGGGGATAATGAAGGAGGAGGACCTGGAAGATGATTATTGATATTTATTTGCATTGAATAAGCGCCTTTATTTTAAGAACTTATTTAAAGGATATAATTTCCAAAAAAATAATTTGCCTTTTTTTTGGGGGGGGGGTAATTTATAATTATAAAAGATGAAAGTAGTTATTCAGCGTACGGCCAATTGTTCGGTAACAATTAATGGGAAATTAAAATGTTCGATAGCCAAGGGGCTACTGGTATTATTAGGCATAGAAGATTCGGATACGCAGGAAGATATAGCTTGGTTAAGTTTAAAGATTGTAAATATTCGTATTTTTAATGATACCAATGCTGTTATGAATTTATCATTAAAAGATGTGGCCGGTGACCTGCTCCTTGTTTCGCAGTTTACATTGCAGGCATCGACAAAAAAAGGCAATCGCCCATCCTATTTAAAGGCTGCAAATGCTTCCATCGCTATACCTCTGTATGAAAAAATGATTGCTCAGTTACAAAATGATTTAGGGAAACCAATTGCAACAGGGGAGTTTGGTGCCGACATGAAAATAAATTTGTTAAATGACGGGCCTGTTACAATAATTATGGATAGCAAAAACAGAGAATAATATTTTTTTGACTTATCAAATTACAAATAAGGTGTTATTATAAAATAAAAATAAATCCTAAAGTTGAATACCTAAAATTAAAATATCGTCGGTTTGTTCCGTTAAATTTTTCCAATCTTCTAACAATTTATTTAATTCTAAACATTGCATATTCATTGAATTATTGGAAGTTTTTAATATTTCCTGTTTAAATTTTGTTGTCATAAATTTTTTATCCTTTGCGCCTCCAAATTGATCAGGAAAACCATCTGTAAAAAGATACATTTTATCTCCCTTTTTATAATTTATTTTTATACTGTCATAACTTCTATGTAATTCAAGATTTAAGCCACCAATAGGATAGCGGGATCCTTTATAATCAGTCATTATGTGATCTGAAATAAAATAAAAAGAGCGTTGGGCGCCAGCATAAACTATTGTTTGCAAGGCCGTATCAATAACACATACAGCTATGTCCATACCGTCATTGTACTTTTCCGAATCATTCAAATCGGAGGAATAACTGAATGATTTATTAATTTTATAATTAAGACGTTGAAGAATAAGGGATGGGTCGGTATTATGCTCTTCAATAACAATTTGATTAAGTAAGCTAATTCCCAATACAGACATAAATGCTCCAGGAACACCATGTCCGGTGCAATCGGCTACGGCAACTACAATTTTAGAGTTAATTTTTGTAAACCAATAAAAATCGCCGCTGACAATATCTTTTGGTTTAAAATATATAAATGATTCGGCAAACAATTTCATTAAATGCTCTTCTTTAAACATCATTCCTTCTTGAATTCTTTTAGCATAAATGATACTCGATTGTAGTTCGTTTCTTAGTGTCATCTCTCTTTTTACTTTTTTAAAAAAAACAAACTCATGTATTGATTTTGATGCTTTTAGCAACTGAAACCCTTTATCTTTAGTATTCTTAAAATAAATATTTTCTTTTAGAAGCATTTGTATTTTTTTTATACAACATTATCGAAACTTAGGTAGATAAAGACTTATCTAACATTAACAAATAGTTAATTTAGATAAGCGAATCTTTTTTATCGATTAACAACATTATAAATATTATTAAAAAGAAGCATGATATAAAAACATACCCTAACTATATTTTTTCTAATGCAGCCTCCGCTCAAACTAAATTGCAAGAGGAATGGAAAGCATTATTCAAAAAGCAGTTTAATATTTAATTTAGATTGATAGTGTATTATAAGTGCCTATAAATATAATGATTACAGAAGAAATTTGCTTTTAAAAAATTAAAATTTTGGAAATCCAAGAATTGTTATATCTTTGAAAATGGCAAAAAAAAAAGCGGAAATTAAAGGGGCTATCCCTGCGGAATAATAATTATTGTGGAGCGATTAGAATTTTGAAAGTTGTAGTCTAGCCCAACTCTTCCAACGCTTTTTGGGTGGCCGTTTCTACTAAGCCGTCTTCTGAATATTGGTAACTCATTAGTGCATTAGTTTATTCTTTCTTGTTAAATAGGATTGCCAATAATTTCGCTTAGTACTTTGATTGAGGTATGATGCCGCTACCAACTTTTCTACTGTATTGGAATCGGATATCATTAAATCGATTATTTTTTCGAACTGCTTTTTACTTAACCCTGCATGTTCAGCAAGAATAGAAAATTGTTGACGTATTTTTCCCTCACCGATATTTTTAGGCAGAAGCCCATCATCTAAAGCAAAATCTTTATCAACAATGTGTATTCTGCTGTTTAATAAATCATACGCAGGACTCAAACGATAATCTCCCATGGGTGTTTCCAACAATGAAAAATTTTTAAAGTGTGCGTCACCATTTGAAAACAGGTAGTTAAATACCAATACTTTGAAAAGCTTGGGAGATTCCAACCTATAGGCAGGTAAATGATGCTTCATCAGCTGAAACAACTCTAAATAATTGCCTAAATACTTGTAGTGCTCTCCGTGTGTTTGCGGTGTTCTTTGGGCAAGTGATGCAAAATCATCCTGAGCCCATTTTGTTCCATCCTCTTTTACATCAAATCGCTTGGTAATATATGCGGGGGTACCATTCTTAAAAAATATCAATGCATTTTCTGCTGTTTCAATGTCATATACCTGACGGGCAAGCTGCATGGTTAAATGTTCATTGGCTGGCATTTGGTCTGCTCTTGTTCCGTTATCGGGAATAGGTTTCAGAATATAGGTACAACGTTCAGCCTCATTGATTAGCCTTAACTTATTTTTATCAAGCAATACAGAAAATTTTTCCTGAACACCTGAAATAGACATTCGTTGCCTGTTCTCTTCAAATAATTTATCCGTTTTCCGATTGGATGCCGGAGAGTCGTAGGGCAATATATGATATACTTTTTTCCCATCGAATACCCTCTTCAAACAAGTTCTACTGTATGTTTCAAAACCGCTTGCAAGTGTGCCGGGACAATATTTTATTTCAGGTAAACTCATTTATGATCTATTTTAACAACTCTTACTGCACCTATACTATCGTTTTTTGCTGTGGTCATTAGTAATCCGAAATAATCATCCGGATCTATGCGCATGTATTTGCATATCACTTGCTTATTAGAGCCTTCCGGAAGCATATGAAAGAAAAAAGGGAAAAGGTATTTAGAATGAAACTCTTGCTGGTTTTTAGGCAAAGTAAGGCTAATGCATTGCTTATCGCTGTTTACCATCCAGGCATCATGGTAACGAAATGTAAACGAACCGTCATCATGCTGCGCCAACAGGCCTGCTTCTTCTTCCTTGAAAAATATTTTTGCTTGTCTCATTTACGTGTTGTGTTTTTCACTTGCAAGCAAACTTCCATACCCAATACATCAGCCAGCTTTTGCAATGTATGCAGTGTTGGATTTCCTTTTCCACTTTCAAATTGTTTTAAGGTGCGCAATCCTACACCAGAAAGTTCAGCAAGCGCTTCTTGTGTTACTTTCATTACCTCTCTGCGTTCTTTAATGGACTGAATAATTTTTTTATAGTGCATTATATGGCTCTTTTAAATGCAAATATACAATTATTTTTAAGAAAAGCAACAAAAAGAGCTTTATACAGCACTATTTAATGTATTTATGCTGGGTTATCTATAAAACACAAAAAATAGTGCATTAAAATACACTAACTAAAGCAGGATTTTTCCGAATTCGAGTTAAATAAAAACCACGTGATTAACAATACATTACATGTATTTTTCAATTTTGTAAACCAATAAAAATCGCCGCTGACAATATCTTTTTTTTTAAAATATATAAATGATTCAGCAGTTAAAGACTTATCTAACATTAACAAATAGTAAATATAGATAAACAAATGATTTTTATTTATTAACAACTATATAAATACAGTTAAAAAGATGCGAATTATAAAAACAGACACCTACATTACTAAATATTAAAGCAAACGAAAAAACCATAGAAGCAATTGAGGATTGGAGATATTGGAATTCTAAGTAATTTTAACGTTCAATTATTTTTTTAGTTAAAAATCACAAATAAAATGAAACAACCAAACCCACAAGAATACATTCGTACACGAGCACGCAAGCTCCCAATTGATGAATGTTATATAAATGAAGGCTGGAAAAAATCCGGTTTGGCTTCCATACTAATTGTCAGAAAACATACCAACAACAATTATACATTTGGAGTTTATTTAGTTGATATATTCGCCCTTGGTACCAAGGATACCTTCTTTAATTTTAACGTATCAAAATCTGTTGTGTCAGAACTGCTTGACAGGATGCAGGGCGATAAATTTATAAAAACAGAGTATGCACTAATACACAATATAATATATGGTGGCAATGAATTTGCCGAAGACAATGGATATAAGGTGTGTAAAGATTTTAAACTCACACAATTTATCCTGGAAGAAGATACGGAAGACATTGAGTTTATTGACATTGAGTTTGGGAAGAATGGAAAACCTTTTTTGATAATGTAAATGGCAACCCATCCTTATTTGAGTGACTATAAAATACAAATATTACCTAATATTATAAATATATATTATATTTGTATTATATAAATATAAAAACCATGACAACTTTTACCAGTACCCTCCCAAACTCCTTGCTTGAATTGCTGAACAAAAAAGCAAAAGAGCTGAATATGCCGAAAAACAAGTTGATTGAAAAGGCATTGGAGATTTATTTAACGCAACTTAACAAGGCCGAATATATCCGCTCCTATAAAAAAATGGCTGCCGATGCTGATATTCTGCAAATTGCCGAGGAAGGAATGAGTGATTACCTTACCCAACTAAATACAGACAAAGTATGAAACAAGGAGAGATATGGTACGCCAACCTTAATCCCACAAAAGGACAAGAGCAGCAGGGCATCCGACCCGTAGTTATTGTTAGTGGAAATTTACTAAATACATACCTGAACATTATTATTTGTTGCCCACTTACTACAAAAATAAAAAATTACAAAGGCAATGTGGTACTTCAGCCAAGCACTAAAAACAAGCTAAAACAAACTTCCGAAATCCTTACATTTCATATACGATCTATCAGCAAAGAACGGTTAACAAAAAAAACAGGAGAAATCACTACTGAAGAGATCAATAAAATAAAAAAAACTATAAATGAAATTATGGATTATTAAATGCTAAATGTCGCATGATTAAACGCACGCTTTACTTTGGAAATCCTTCTTATTTAAGCCTTACCAATGCTCAATTGGTTTTACGTTTATCAGAACTAATAATAAAAGAAACAACTATTTAAAATAAAATACCGCATTTTGCGTAACACATTTTGCATAACACAAAATGTTGTATATTTGGTGTATGAAAAAAAATGTAAATTCTAATCCTTTTCTACTAAATGCTTACCAATCACCGGAATTATTTTGCGATAGAAAAGAAGAAAGCGCCCAACTGATCAGCAATGCTGTTAATGGGATAAACTCCACCTTATTATCCATCAGGCGTATGGGTAAAACGGGGCTGTTACACCATAGTTTATACCAATTGCAGCATAAAAAAAAAGGATTAGGCATTTATGTAGATATTTTTGACACTGAAAATTTGCGCGATTTTATTAATCGTTTAGCCTCCGCAATTTTGCAATCGATTCCCGAAAAACACACATTTTGGAAAAAGGCTATGGTATTTTTGAAACAGTTACGCCCTGTTATCAGTTACGATGAACTAACTGGGCAGCCACAAGTAACCTTAGATTACTCACAAGCCAAACAATATGAATATACCTTGCAAGGAATATTATCGTTTTTAGAAAAACACAACAAACTTATTGTTATTGGCATCGATGAATTTCAACAAATAACTCAATATCCTGAAAAAAATATGGAAGCAATGTTGCGTACCCATATACAAAAATTAAAAAATGTACGGTTTATTTTTAGCGGTAGCAGTCCGCATTTATTAGCCGAAATGTTTCATCATGCAAAACGCCCATTTTTTGCAAGCACCCAAAGTATTGAATTAAAAGAAATAAACAAAAAGGAATACCAGGCATTTATCACCCAGCAATTTGCAAAGCATAAACGCAAAATAGATGAGCAAGCACTCGAATTTATATTAGAGTTCACAAAACAACATACCTATTACACACAGGCAATTTGCAATAAATTATTTACCAACGGCGAAAAAAAGATACAGTTAGAACACGTGCAATGGGCAGCCCATCAGCTATTACTGCAAAACGAAACTGTATATTTTCAGTACCGTACAATGCTTACACCTAACCAATGGGCTATGCTTAAAGCAATAGCCAAGGAAGGCAATATGTATCAGCCAAACGCAAAAAATATCGCTCAAAAATATCAACTGGGACCATCATCAGTTATTCAGCGCAGTATAGAAGCTTTGTTAAGCAAAGAGATGATTTATAGTAAGGTAACCGAAAATGGAAAATACTATTGTGTATATGACTGTTTTTTAGCACGGTGGTTAGAACAAAAATAAATACCACATTTTGCGTACCGCATTTTGCGTAATATTTAAAAATTGTTAAAGATGATAAAACGAACCCTCTATTTCGGAAATCCATCCTATTTGAGCCTTACAAATGCTCAATTGGTTTTGCGTTTGCCCGAAATAGAAAAAAACGATACGGTACCGGAGCATTTCAAAAAAGAAGCATCGGCAAGTATTCCTATAGAAGATATAGGTATTATTATACTTGACCATAAACAAATAACCATTACACAAGCATTAATAGAAGCTTTGCTTGATAATAATGCAGCCCTCATTACCTGCGATAGCACCCCCCACCCTACCGGCTTGATGCTTCCTTTGTGTGGCAATACTATACAAAATGAACGTTTTCGTGCACAATTGGATGCTACAGAACCATTGAAAAAACAATTATGGGCGCAAACTATTTCGCAAAAAATAAAAAACCAAGCTGCTATGTTCGGCAGCATAAACATCGATAATAGTTACTTTATACCACTTTACCGCAATGTAAAAAGCGGCGATACCGATAATTGCGAAGCCACGGCGGCGGCGCATTATTGGGGAAATATATTTAACAATATTCCCGCCATAAGTTCTTTTAAAAGATTTAGGGAGGGCTTGCCTCCCAACAACTATTTAAACTATGGCTATGCTTTATTGCGTGCTACTATGGCACGCAGTATTGTATGCGCAGGTTTGCTGCCTACGCTTGGCATTTTCCATCACAACCGCTATAATGCGTATTGCCTAGCCGATGATTTGATGGAACCTTTTAGGCCCTTTGTGGATAAAGTAGTATATACTATTATTGAAGAAAAGGGAATCAACGAAGATATTCCGAAGGAAATAAAAACAATGTTATTGCAGATACCGGCAATGGATGTGCTGATGGAGGGTGAAAAAAGTCCATTGATGATTGCAACACAGCGCACGGCAGTGAGTTTGGTGAAGTGTTTTGCCGGAGAACAACGTAAACTTGTGTACCCTGAATTTATATAAATTCATTTTAAAAAATGTCAATAAGTGCCGACCGTTTAAACGCATACAGAATTATGTGGACACTCGTAATGTACGACCTGCCAAGCGAAACTAAGAAAGATCGCAAGGTAGCTGCACGTTTCCGTAAGGAATTGCAAAAAGACGGTTTCAGCATGTTTCAGTTTAGTATGTATGTGAGGCATAGCTCCAGTTCGGAAAATGCTGCTGTGCATAGCAAAAGGGTAAAAAAAAATTTACCGGAACATGGGAAAATAGGAATATTACAAATTACTGATAAACAATTTGGTGAAATGGAGCTTTTTTACGGTTCGAAACAAGTAGAATTACCCAATGTTCCACAACAATTAGAGCTATTTTAATTTGATTAGAAACAAAAAATCCGGGACAAGCCCGGAAATTTGTTTGATAACACCTCATTTTTTTATTGACAAAAACCCATTAAAGCACTGTTGTTGTTGAATTGTATCCTGATATAGTGTTTATCAATAAGTCAAAGATACATTTTGAAAGCAAATCACAACGATAGGCTACCAAATAATTGACATGATATAAGTGTTTATCAATAAGTCAAAGATACATTTTGAAAGCAAATCACAACTGAGGGCAGAACATATAGAAATAAATATTAAGTGTTTATCAATAAGTCAAAGATACATTTTGAAAGCAAATCACAACCTAAGGAAGCACTAAAAAACAAATTAATAAAGTGTTTATCAATAAGTCAAAGATACATTTTGAAAGCAAATCACAACTACTATCAATTAAAGTAATAGTAAATAAATAGTGTTTATCAATAAGTCAAAGATACATTTTGAAAGCAAATCACAACATCGGTAGATGACATCGAGCAATTAAAGAAAGTGTTTATCAATAAGTCAAAGATACATTTTGAAAGCAAATCACAACTACAGCCCACACAAGAATCAACTGATAATAAGTGTTTATCAATAAGTCAAAGATACATTTTGAAAGCAAATCACAACTATTTTTCGGAGAAAAACACAAAAAACTGTCCATGATACTGTTCCAAAATTAAAAAACCCCTTACAAACAATTAATTTGCAAGGGGTTTAATATTTTAGAGCGGACCGGACGGGACTCGAACCCGCGACCTCTGCCGTGACAGGGCAGCATTCTAACCAGCTGAACTACCGATCCTCAATACTTATTGTTAGAATAAGGAGACAAAATTAGTTTTATTTTCCATACAATCAAAAGAATATTGAAAAAAAATGCATTAATTTAAATCTTAAATAGAAATCAATACTATAAATAGACCCTAAAATCTCCATAATTACTTATTTTTGACGCTGTTAAAGGCTTAAAAAAATTATAAATGAAAAGTTAAAGAGAATAAATATAAATAAGGAATGCTTTATTAACCATGGTCATGAAAAAACATTCAAGAAATTTCCCACTAATAATTATTGCTACGGCATTTGCTGTACTTATTTCTGTTCTGAGCTTTGTATATCATCCTTTTATGGAAAATCCTTTAGCAAGGTCTATTGGAATCTTTTTTATTTCTATGCTCAGCTCCTTTTTGATGATACTATTTATAAAAATATTGGTATTTAAAAAGATATTTAATTTATTAAATACGGTACAAAAATTTAAGGAACAAAGTGATGTATCATCCCCTAAGCTGCCATACAGCAGCAACGAAATACATAATCTCAGCATTGAAATATTAGCCTGGATTGAAGAACGAAAAAGTGAAATTGATCGTTTAAAAAAACTAGAAGTATATCGGAAAGAATATTTAGGAAATATATCCCACGAATTAAAAACGCCAGTATTTAATATACAGGGCTATGTGTTAACCCTTTTGGATGGAGGATTAGAAGACCCCTCCATCAACAGAAATTATTTGATGCGTGCCGAAAAAAGTGTGGATAGAATGATAGCCATGATTGATGATTTAGAAGCTATTTCGCAATTGGAGACAGGTGAATTACAGATAGAGCCCGAAATTTTTGACATCATTATTTTATTGAAGGAACTGCTGGAAGCCCAAGAAATGCAAGCGAAAGAAAAGGGGATAGCACTAACTATTAACGAGGTTAACAAAACGCTGTTTGTTTTTGCAGACAGATTTCGCATCCGACAGGTAATTGTTAATTTGATAGTAAATTCAATAAAATATGGCAAAGAAGGAGGTGAAACAAAAATACGTTTTTACGATGCTGGCGCAAATATTTCGATTGAGGTTGCCGATAATGGCATTGGCATAGCAAAAGTGCATTTACCGCGTTTATTTGAACGTTTTTACAGAGTAAACAAGAGTAGGTCGCGCGAGCAAGGAGGCACAGGCCTGGGACTAGCTATTGTTAAACATATTATAGAGGCGCATAATCAAAAAATTAAAGTGATGAGTACCGAAGGTGTTGGTACCGTTTTCTCGTTTAACTTAAAAAAGGGATAATTAGAGTTTATATAAGTTAAGGCCGACTCCAAACCATCCCTCTCCTTTTTGAAAGAGAGGGATGGGGTTTTAAAAATAGAATTGTTTCTTAACTTATATAATTTCTATGTGAAGCTTTCAAAACAATTTCGACAAAACAGCTATATTAATAAAAACAGATAATTTCATTTTTATGCAAAAAAACACCCTTATTAAAACGCAGGTAAGGAATGAACAAAAGCTATGCAGGGTTGCAGGTGTGGAGGAATCTTTTGTTCTTGATTTTTTTATTTTGTAGCAAGACAAAAGAAAAACACACCCTTTTTGAACCATTTAATTTGCGGATTTATTTCGAAAACTTCACTATTATTAATTTGAAAAGACTTTAGAAAAAAAAATATTTTAAAAAAGCAACGAATAAAAATAAAATATTTGTTTAATAAAAAGAATGGCAAAAAGAAAAATAAAAAAATTCAGGGAAGTAAATTCATTCGACAATTGCTTTTTTTTATCCTTCGAAGAATCGAAAGCTAATGGTCTTAAGTTAAAAGGAAACTGGCATAAAAATTATTTTAAAAATAATAACCCTATTGTCTTGGAACTAGGTTGTGGTAAAGGCGAATATACGGTTGGCTTAGCAGAAAGATTTCCTAATAAAAATTTTATAGGCGTTGATATAAAGGGAAATCGCATATGGTCGGGTGCAAAAACAGCTTTAGAAAACAAAATGAATAATGTAGCATTTATTAGAACCCGCATTGATTTTATCGATACCTGTTTTGCTGCTGACGAAGTGAATGAAATATGGATTACCTTCCCTGACCCACAGCCTCAAAAATCGCGTATAAGAAACCGATTGACGAATATGATATTTTTAAACAGGTATAAAAAGATATTAATTAATAATGGCGTTATAAATTTAAAAACAGACAGTGAGTTCTTTTATAATTTTACAAGGGAAGTAATATCAGAAAATCAATTAGAAGAAATAGATGCTACTAACGATTTATATGCAAAGGATATTGAAAGAGAGGAAGCGCTTACATCAATTAAAACATATTATGAAAAAATGTTTTCGGAGAAGGGGTTTAAAATATGTTTTCTAAAATTTAGAATATAAATCAGGGAAATGAAAACACAAGATGATTTTTTTCAAAATGTATATGCAATAGTACGGTTAATACCAAAGGGCAGGGTAACGAGTTATGGCGCTATTGCAAAGTCGCTGGGAGCTATTCGATCCTCACGCATGGTAGGCTGGGCGATGAATTTATCGCATTCACAAGAAATATATGTGCCGGCGCACAGGGTAGTAAATAGAAATGGGGAACTTACAGGGAAGCTTCATTTTGCAACACCTTTTTTAATGAAGGAATTACTAGAAAAGGAAGGGATTGTAATTATTAAGGAAAAAATATTAAACTTCAATATTCATTTTTGGGACCCAATGCAGGAATTATAGTAGCAACGTTAAAATGATGCAAAAATTTGAAAAGGCCATTTCCAAAATAGTTTATTAACAATAGAGAGCAGTAAATAGCAGCGACTAAGGGCTTTAAAAAACGAGATGTAATTTTCTAGGTTAAAAAATAAAAAAACAAACCAAGCTTCACAAAAAACAAGGAAGCTTAATGAAAAAAATTAAATATTACACCCGAATAAAAATTACAAAATCTCATGAATACGGTGAATAGGAATAAGTACCCCTTTTTTTAATATCACTCTCTTATCGGTTACTCCCCAAACAGTAGTTTCTACTTGTTTTACCGCTTCGTCATCCTCGAACACAATTCTAATTTTATTATGTTCCAAGTTTCCTAATTTTAAAGCACGATCCAAATTGGCATTTCTGATTTTAATTTCATCGGCTGATTTCAAAACATCATTATCAGGAAATTTTAAGAAAGCGATACACTCTTTTTCAATTGAAATAATTCGACCTGCAGCTGTTGTGTTTATCATATAAAATAGTTTTAATTAATTTAAATAATTCCCTAAAAAAACAAATGATTGTCGTTCTACGTTAAATTAAAAATATTGTTTCACTTTATTGAAAATATATTTTACATTAAATTGTTATGATTTTTTATCAACAATCATCTGTTTCAACAAGCTTGACAGCGCTTCTGCCTTTTGACTACCAACCAGATATTTGAGGCCATCCCTTTTGGTAAGTTCAACAGCATCATTACCCTTGGTAAAGAAGCGGATTACGTTTTTAAAATGTAAATTATAAATAGGAGGATTCAACAGATAAAAACTGTATTTAACCATTTTGACCTCTACTATTTCAGTTAAATCAATGTTCACATTACGGGAGGTCCAAAGCCCCTCTAAAATGAGTTTGTTATTAATAACCTTGGTATGCAAGTGTAAAACAAAAATAAGCACCAAGGAGAGGAGCATTATCACTAACCCCATTAAAAAAAATAACTGCCCTGAATCTTCACCTACTGGCGAATTGGGTATTTCAATTACAGAAACGGCAATAGATTTAGGATTTTCGCTCCAATAATAAAGCAAAAAGCAACCCAAAGCTAATACTGTGCGCCATAACATTGACCATTTATTAAAGCCAATATATTGTTTTTCTTCAAAAATTATTTCGTCTTTCATAACAGTAGGATATAAAGATAAGATACCTAAAGCAATTCTACAATATAAATCTTAATAGTTTTATCGGTTACTTTGAATTTATCATCCATGCGATGTCCGACAAGCCAAATAATTTTACCCCTGGAAGTAAGTAACCAGGCATTTTCTTTTTGCTGAATAGAAAATTTTTCATCAATAAAAAAATCGGAGATCAACTTTTTCCCTTTCATACCAATCGGTTGAAAGGCGTCGCCTTTTTGCCATTTTCTAAGTTCAAGTGGAAAATCAAGTTTATTATAATCAAAAGATGCAATTTTATTAGAGGCAGGAAAGCTAAAAACAGAGGGTTTTAATAATTTGTTAATTACAAATTTAAGGCCCATATTTTCAATTATAATATTTTCTTCATCAATTTGAAAATTTGCTATTTGTGGGGCAAGCATTGCTTGTGAAGCCTCTGGCAGGGCTGCGGGTATTTTGTCGATTAATAAATATTCTCTGTCCTTGACTAAGCGGTGCGTTGCCGACAAAAACTTTTTCCCCGACAGTCCGTCCAAGGACGCCACAATTTCGTTGACAACAGCAAAGTTAAAACCAAAAGGCTGAAGAAATTCAAAAAGATAGGATTCTATAGGGTCTAGTTTTTTAAGTTCCTTAATGGAAATGGAAATACTATTGTTGTGTTTTTCAACAACTATTAAACTTTTATTAAAAATTTCTTTTCTATAAATTTTTTCAGTATTCGCTAATCGCTTTATATCCTCGGCTATTGTTTGATTTATATTAGGGTTTAATTCTTTGAGGAGCGGAATTAGCTTCAGCCGAATTTTATTTCTAATGTATTTTTCTGAAGTATTACTACTGTCGTCGCGATAATAAATTTTACAGCTTTTAACATATTTAGTAATGTCATTTTTATTAGTAAATAACAATGGACGGATAACATTAGCGTTTTTTGATAGTATGCCATGCAAGCCCGAAATACCGGAGCCCCTAATGAGGTTTATAAAAAACGTTTCGATTGAATCATCTTTATGGTGAGCCGTTGCTATGAAACTATAATTATTACTTGCTCTTATTTCTTCGAACCATTGGTAACGTAATTCCCTTGCTGCTAATTGGATGGAGACTTTATTTTTTTTAGCATAACTGGCGGTATCGAATTTTATTAAATGAAATTCAAGGCTGTATTTTTCTGCGATTGACCTTACAAAAATTTCATCGCCATCACTTTCTTCCCCCCTCAATTGGAAATTACAATGGGCTATTCCAAAATTAAAACCCGCATGATGAAACAATTCAACCATCGCTAAAGAATCTATCCCACCACTAACAGTGAGAAGGATTTTATCAGAGGAGTTAAATAAATTTTCTTTTTTTATGTATGCTAAAAATGCCCTTTGCATATTCAAATAAACAATAAAACAATTTATACAATAGCTATATCGATATATTATTTTTTATCGCAACAAATAAAATTCTACCGTTTGAATCCTTCCATAATTGACATGAAACATGTAAATTTAGATGGTAAATATTTTTGAATTATAAGGTATAAAAACAAATCCTTAATTCTCAAATATTTCAAATTCATAAAACTCAGTAATTTGGTTTGCCAATAATTTCTTACAAGCTTCGTCAACCCTAGATGCAGCAGCATCTTTAGTAGATGCTTCCAGTTCTAAAACAATATGTTTACCAATACGTACATTTTCAATTTCAGGTAACCCTAAATTTTTCATACTACCAGTAACAGCTTTTCCTTGAGGGTCTAACAGGCCTTTCAATGGCATAACATCAATTTCTGCTCTATATTTCATTTTTGTAAATTTTGATTGTTGTGTATTTATATATAATTTGAGATAAAATAGAAAGTATAAAAGTAATTCTAATTTGGACTTGTTTATTTAATTATAAGTGATAAAATAATATACAAAAATATGATAAAAGGGATAGCAAAAAAATGGAATAGTAGCAATGATAATAAAGAAATAATTAAAAAAGAATAGCGTTTTTTATTGCTGCTCCAATCAAAACTTTTAAATTTAAGAGCGAACAAAGGAATTTTGGCAACCATTAAAAAGGACATCAGAATGGTAATGCTTAATAAAACCCAAATGTTATCAATAATTAGAAGGGTATTAATACTTCCAATTTGTGGTTGAAAAAACGTAATAAGGGGCAAGGAACAAATTAATATTGCATTAGCAGGCGTTGGTAGTCCAATAAATAAATCTGCCTGCCGACTATCGGTATTAAATTTCGCTAATCTAATTGCAGAAAAAATTGTAATTAAAAAAGCTATAAATGGCATGTAACATTTAATATCATTAACCAAACAACCTATTGAATTATCCATTTCCGAGAAAGAGCATGTTGCTATGGCCTTGGTTAATAATAAATACATCACAATACCAGGCACTAAGCCAAAAGTTACCATATCAGCCAAGGAATCGAGCTGTTTTCCTATTTCGGAATGAACTTTTAACAACCTAGCAAGGAAACCATCTAAAAAATCCAAGATCGCTGCTATCCCTACCAAATAAGCGCTCCACACAAGGTTACCCTTAAATGCCGCCACAATAGCAATGCACCCGCAAAATAAATTTCCACAAGTAATAATATTAGGGATATTTTTTTTGATGCTCATCATACGGTTTAATAAATTATTACGATTCTATAAAAATAAACACTGCGAAAATACTCTTTTAATTTCTCAATAATTGCCATTTAGATGAATTCCATATTAAATAAAGTATGTTGGTAACATCCGATTTACTACTAAATATATTATTTAAAAAGGTATTCGTGAGTTCGTTTTATTCGGGTCGTCGTTATTCTTATTTTAAAAAACAGTGATTCACCAATCTAAACTACTGATTTTCAATACAAAGAAAGCCGTTACCGCATGAATTATAGTTCAGCCTCCTAACTATACAGATAGACAATAAATAAGTATTAGAATTTACAAGAATATTGTAATCAAATATAATATACAAATAATAAAGTCAATAAAAAAGACAATGCAATAAGCAATAAAAAAACACGTTTGAGAACTCAAAACTATATATTTGTATCCAACAAAGCCAAAAAAACAAATAAATCAATGTTTTTAATAGGTTTGCGGTACAAAATAAACCTAGATTCAATAAAATTATTATACCACAAAAACTTAAAATAAAAAAAGTAAAATATGCTATAAATATTTAAAATCAAGATTTAAAAGAGGCAGAGGCAAAAAAAAAGAGATTGAAGCAAAATTTATTTTAATTTTATGACCCATAATGAAAAAACTATATTTTTTACCTTTTGCAATTATACTAAGTTTTTGTATTAAAGGATATACTCAAGTTACAAAATACAGCAATGAATTTTTAAACGTAGGTGTAGGTGCAAGGGCGTTAGGGATGTCTAATTCATACATCACAACCGTAAATGATGTTACCGCCGGATACTGGAACCCAGCAGGTTTATTAGGTATAAACAATCAATATCAGGTAGCTTTAATGCATAGCGAATATTTTGCCGGCATCGCCAAGTATGATTATGCTGCAATGGCATCCAAAATTGATAGTTCTAGCGTTATGGGGCTTTCACTTATTCGATTTGGTGTGGACGATATCCCCAATACTACTGAATTAATAAACGCCAACGGCAATGTGGATTATAACAGAATTACAAAATTTTCGGCCACAGATTTTGCACTTATAATATCGTATGCAAAAAAACTTAAAATTCCGGGATTGCGATTAGGCATTAATACGAAAATTATACGTAGAAAAATTGGAAGTTTTGCCGGCGCATGGGGCTTTGGTTTGGATGCTGGAGCGCAGTATGATTTTAAAAAATGGAAATTTGCTGCTATGGCGCGAGATATTACTTCTACCTTTAATGCATGGACATTTAATTTGTCGGAAGAAACCAAAGCAGTATTTATTGCTACTGGTAATAAATTACCCGAAAACTCTGTTGAAATAACGGTTCCTAAACTTTTATTAGGTGGAGCGCGAAAATTTGAAATGTCGCCAAAACTATCATTATTAGCTGAATTCAACCTGGATGCTACATTTGACGGGAAGCGCAACACTTTAATAAGATCTAAAGCTATTAGCATGGACCCACATTTTGGAATTGAAGCCTCCTACTTAAATATAATATTTTTAAGAGCAGGGTTTGGCAACTACCAAACTTTTACGGATGCTATAGGAAAAAAAATTAAAACATTTCAACCAAATATTGGATTAGGCATTAAGATAAAATCGGTAACAATAGATTATGCTTTAACCGATATTGGTGACCAGTCGGTTGCATTGTATTCAAACGTATTTTCAATTAAAGTAGATATTAATAAAAAATAATTATTAAATATTTTTTTAGTTTTAAAATTTTTATAACACTTATTTTTTTATGGTATTAAATATTTATTTTAAAAACTAAACTACTATTTAATAACCAAAATGCAGCTTTAAAAAACAAACAGCTGCAGAATAAAGAAAATAATAAAATTGCATGAAACAAATTATAAATCATTATTGGTAATAAAAAAATGCAATCTCTAAAAGAGCTTTTATATATTTCTATATTACTTTTATCATCGCAATAGGAGCATTAAATAAAATAAGAAGAAGCTGAAAAATAATGCAAAAAAACGCATCGTTTAAAATTAAAGGAACAAAACAATAAAACCATTCATTTGAAAACCTACCAATTATTTTCACTTTCCATATTAAGCGCTTTATTATTAACTTTTGCTTGGTTACCAAATGGATTTACACCATTAATATTTATTGCATTAGTGCCAATATTAATGGTGGAGGATGCTGTATTTAAAAACCCACAAAAACACAAGACAATCGTACTGTTCGCATGTACCTATTTATGCTTTTTCACATGGAATATTTTAACAACTTGGTGGATAAAAAATGCATCTTTCGCAGGTGCAGCGATGGCCATTATTTCAAACGCATTGCTGATGACAATTGTATTTTTATTTTACCATAAAATAAAAAAACGATTGTCAGGATATTGGAGTCAATTAATATTTATTAGCTTCTGGATTACATTCGAGTTTTTTCATCTCGATTGGGATTTAACATGGACCTGGCTTACCTTAGGTAATGTGTTTGCCGAAAATCATAACTGGGTTCAATGGTATGAATATACAGGAGTTTTTGGTGGCAGCCTGTGGGTGCTTATAGCTAATTGCATTGTTTTTAATTTAGTTTCAGGATATAAGGCGCAAAATATAAAAAAACAAATCCTTGCATTATGTCTTTTAATTATCTTTCCTTTAATAATTTCATATGCCATCATTACTTCCGCCTCCACTTTAAATAAAAAAGTAAATGTTTTAATCGTTCAACCCAATATAGACCCTTACAATGAAAAATTTGTATCCGGAGCCGAACAGCAATTAGAAAAAATGTTACAATTGACTGACAATAAAATTGACACCACAATTGATTATTTAATTTTTCCGGAAACAGCAATAACAGAAAATTTATGGGAGAGTGAACTAGAACAAGCCACAAGCATTAAATTATTAAGAAAATTTTTAATAAACTATCCAAAAGTTAAAATTGTTATTGGTGCGTCCACAGCAAAACTTTACCAATTGAATGAAAAACTATCTCCTACTGCTCGTAAGTTTAAAGATGGGGAGGGCTATTACGATACTTTTAATAGTGCTATTCAAATTGATACAAGTGAAATCATACAAGTTTATCACAAATCGAAATTAGTGCCCGGTGTGGAAAAAATGCCATTCCCCTTTATTTTTAAATATTTTGAAAAATTTGCAATTAATTTAGGTGGAGCATCGGGAAGCCTTGGCGAACAAAAGGAGCGCAGTGTATTTTTTTCGCCAAACAACAGCATTAAATTAGCTCCTGTAGTTTGTTATGAAAGTGTTTATGGCGAATATGTTTCTGAATATATTAAAAATGGTGCCCAATTTATTACAATTATTACAAATGATGGCTGGTGGGGAGACACTCCTGGCTATAAGCAACATTTAAAATATGGCGTATTAAGAGCCATTGAAACACGAAGATATATTGCACGATCAGCAAATACAGGCATCTCCTGCATCATCACCGATAGGGGGGAAATAGAGCATGCAACAAAATGGTGGACACCTGAAATAATAAAAGCAGAAATAAAATTAAATACGCTATTTACCTTTTACACTCGTTATGGAGATTATATTGGAAGGGCTGCAATGTATTTAACATTTATACTAACAGTATATTCTTGGCTTTTACTATTAAAATTAAAACGAAAAAAGAACAGCGAACAGCATTAAAATAAAAAAATATTTATTAAAGAATCGCTAATGAGTTTTTAAAAAATATTAAATATTACTTTTCCAATAACTCTTATGCATTGTTAATTTAAAAATTTAGAATAAAATACACATTATGAAAACAGGAGTACTTATAATAAACCTAGGAACCCCAGATAGTCCGAAAGTATCTGATGTTAGAAAATACTTATCACAATTCCTTAACGACCCAAGGGTAATTGATATAAATCCTATTGCTCGTTTTTTATTAGTGAATGGCATTATTGTTCCATTTCGTTCTTCAAAATCAGCAAAATTGTACAAAGAAATATGGACAACAGAAGGTTCGCCACTATTAGTAAATAGTGTAAAATTAAAAAAAGCACTGCAAAACGCATTAGGAGATACATATATAGTAGAATTAGGAATGCGTTACCAAAGCCCTAGCATATATTTAGCATTAAATAAACTAAGGGAGGAGAAAGTCGAAAAAATAATTATTATCCCTCTGTATCCACAATACGCCTCATCCAGCACAGGCTCCTCTATTGAAGAGGCTATAAACATTATTGGCAAGTGGGAAGTAATCCCTTCTATTAAAGTTATATCAAAATTTCATGATGATCCATATTTTATAGATGCTTGCGTTGAAGTAGCAAAAAAATACATAGGCAATGAGGATACAACTGCTTTAGCGGATGATAGCAGTAATAAAAAAAAATATGATTATTATATTTTTAGTTATCATGGTTTACCCGAGCGACACATATTGAAGGCTACAGCAAACTATGGTTCTAGAAATTGCAATTTCAAAACTTGTTGCGATGCCATTACAAAAGATAACAACTATTGTTATCGTGCTAATTGTTTCGAGACTACTCGACAATTAGTAAAGCGCTTAAATATTACAGAGGGGAATTATGAAACTACGTTTCAATCCCGACTGGATAATAAATGGATAAAGCCATATAGTGATGAAATAATAATGAAAAAAGCGAAAGAAGGTAAGAAGAATATATTAGTATTTTCTCCGGCATTTGTTGCTGATTGCCTTGAAACGATTTATGAAATTGGAATAGAATACAATGAAATTTTTAGAGAACATGGCGGTGAGAAAATTACATTGGTAGAAAGCTTAAATGATAACCCGCTATGGATTGAGGGATTAAAAAAAATGATTCAGCAAAATTAAATTAATAATTTTGAAATTATTATGAAATAGATATTAATGGGTTTACTGAAGAGGAATAAAAATTTAATAGTTCGCCTTTTTCATTAATTACATATTTGCAAAAATTCCAACTAGGTGGTACATCATTCCAGCCATTTTTATCTTTATCGCTAAGCCATTTGTATAAGAGGTTTTGATTTGGACCTATTACATCCGATTTTTCAAACAACTGAAATGTTACACCAAAATTAAGTTTACAAAATGCTATAATATCCTCATTGCTTCCTGACTCCTGCCCTCCAAAATTATTAGCAGGGAAACCAAGTACTACAAATGAATCCTGATTTTTTATCTGAAACGCTTCTAACTCATTATATTGATTTGTAAAACCACATTTAGATGCCGTATTTACAATTAATATTTTTTTTCCTAAATATCTTGACAATTGAATATTTTCTCCATCAATTGATTTCATTGTGATATCATAAATTGAAAAACCTGGGTTGGAATCAATATTAATATTTGGCCGTGCTAAATATTTTTTTGGCGAAATTATTTTTAACACAAAATAAATTAAAACGGAAAAATGTTTTTTCATTTTAAAAAAAAAAAATATTATGAAAATGCAACATAAAAAAACAGTATAATTAAAACTAATTAAATTGAATATTTTAAAAAAAAGAATAATAATACCTCCTTGGAAGCAAAACTTGAGAAAAACAATTCAGAAATAACACTAGTTTTTATTTTGCACTATTAAACTTCTTTAAAAAGCGAGTTTTTTTAAAAGGCTGTGCAGTTTAAAAGTGTTCTCAAAATAGCTGTATTTTCATTTTAAATAAAAAAGGTCACCTTCCCAGGCAACCTCTTCTAATTAAGAAACCAGATTAAAATTAAAATTAAAACTTACCTGTTAGGATATTTATCAAATCAATTATAGCCCATATTCCCAAACCTCCAAACGTAAGGATAAATAAAATGTTCCAACCAGCTGGTTTTTTTGCATACCATCTGTGGGCGGCCAAAAAACCTAAGAAAAACCATAATACTAATAATATAACTAAATCATTTTTACTTTTTGTAGAATCCGTTAAAGGTGAAGATTCCAAATTTGATTTTAACGTTTCAATTTTTGTATCCTCAAAAACTGAACCATTTTGCGAATTAATTATTGTTTGTTCATTTTTGTCATGGGCTTTGGAAGGGCTCTTTACAGGAAACGATCCGAAGATTGGGTTAAGAAGAAACAAGAATGCAACGACAAAGATTTTTGATAAACTACTATTTTTCATACTTTTATGTGGTTTTTAATTGTTTATATTTACAAATATATAGTAATATTTATGAAACTAATTATTTGTGTTATTTATATTTTTTTTATTTCTCCTTTATATGGTCAAGGGAATAAAAATTTTGAATTCATTGGAGCCTTGCAAATGCAAGAGGGGGTTGTAATTTCCTATAAAATTAATTTTAAAGAACTTCAAGGTGGGGAAATTGAAGGGACCTCATTTACAGATATTTATGGAGATAATGCGACAAGGTCAAAAATTGTTGGTAAATATAGTGCCAAAGGAAATTCTATCTCTTTTCACGAAACAGAAAATATTAGCACAAAGTCAATTTCGGATGTTAATGAGTTTTGTTTCGTAATCGTTGAAAATGCTAAAATTAAAACCTTAAAGGGAAAAAAAATTATTCAGGGAACTTTCACAGGGAAGTTTAATAATAAACAGAATTGTTCAGAAGGCAATATTTATTTAGTTAGTTCTGATCAAATCGAAATGGGTTATGACAAATTGGTTAATTCCCAAATGGTCAAAAGTAATGACAGTTTGAAATTAGTCGCAGAAAAATATAAAGCCCTACTAAAAACATCAAAGGAGACGAAATTGCATGCCAATGAAAATTTGAAACTAAAGTGGTCATCCGAAGAAATCATATTTGATGTTTGGGATGGATTAAATATTGATAATGACAAGATATCTATAATTATAAATGAAAAAATAATCCTTGAAAACTTTGTAATAGGAAGGGAGAAGAAAAGACTTGTGTTCCCTTTTCATGAAGACTCCTGCATAATCAAGATTATAGCAGTGAATGAAGGAGAAATTGCTCCAAACACTGTGAATATTATTCTTATTGATAAAGAAACTACTACCCCTGTTCTTACTAGTTTAGAAAAGGGGGAATTTACTCTTATTAAAATTGAAAAAAATAAATAAATAGATTACTATTTTTTATTTCTCTATTCCGAAAGTGATGAATCCCAAAAGAAGCAACTCATCCAAAAAGGAAATTTGATATCGCAATTAAAAACCTCCATAAATTGAGACCACTGCAAGTTATATCCATTGAGTTTTAATCCTAAATTTGTTTAAAAACCTTCAGATTATTGAACTTAAAATCAATTTTAAAGCTGTATAATAGTTGGGTAAAATAAATAAAAAAATCCTTGCCGTAGTTAAATCAGGTGATCGACTTGCTGGAGAAATACGAAATTAAAAGAAAAAAATTATTCTACAATTCTTAATTTCGCAAATTTTATCAATAATTGTTTTTGACCCACGCCATTAAAAAATATTGTGGCTTTATTATTTGGGAAAGCCCCTTCCATATTAATTACTTTTCCATTTCCAAAACGATCATGCTCTACCTGCATACCAACTTGTAAACCTCTTAAACTTTCTGTATCAAAATCAGAGGTATTTCTGACTGCTGAATTTATTTTAACTAATTTTTTATTTTTAACCGCTCCTAATTCAAAAGCATCTTTTGTCTTACCTACAATTCTTTTATTTTTGTTCGAATAATTTTCTTTCCCAAATATATCTCCACTATTATCTGAAGGGAAATCTAAATATTTGGAATCTACTTCATCGATAAAACGGCTTGGCTCACAGTAAATTAAATTACCCCACCTGTATCGTGTAGTGGAATAGGATAATGTTAGGCGTTTCTCGGCGCGAGTGATTGCAACATAAAACAATCTGCGCTCCTCCTCCAAGTCAGATCTTTCAGTTAAGGACAATTGCGAAGGAAATAAATTTTCTTCTAAACCTACCACATATACATAGGGGAACTCTAGCCCTTTTGCTGCATGCACTGTCATAAGGGAAACCCTGTTTTTATCTTCCTCCGTTTCTGCTTTTTTATCCGCATCGGTCATAAGTGCAATATCCTGCATAAAAACAGGTAATGAAATATTTGCAGAAATTATTGTTGGAGATTCCGCAATATTAGTAACATCTGCTAAGCCTATATTAGCATCTCCTGTGGCCCCTTTATTTTCATCCTCAAATGAAAACAACAAATCTGTAAATTCCTTTTTTATAGGACGTTCTTTTTCATCCTGAGCAATTATTATTGAAGAAGAATTTTCATTATCCACACCTAGTCCTTTCTCCTTGGCATCATCAATAAAAATTTCATTTTCTATTGTATTATCATTGTTTTCGCTCGGCTCTTCACCAATATCATTTAATTCAATTTCACTTTCTGTAAATTCTTTCAAACCATTCAATAGCTCCTGTATATTTTCATGCCTACTAACTCCTTCAGGAGATTTATCAACATATAAATCTCTCAAGATCCCTGAATGAACTGCAATGTATTGCCCTAAATCAAAAGCACTGGAGGTTTTCAGCATTGCCGAAAAGCTTTTTATCATTATTGCAAATTCATCCACTTTTGCTTTAGCCCCAGAATTTAATCCAATATCAAATTCATTTATATTTTCAACAACTTTCCAAAGGCTTATATTATGATCGTTTGAGGCTACTATAATTCTCTCAATCGTAGTTTCTCCAATGCCACGCGCAGGATAATTAATTATTCGTTTTAATGCTTCCTCATCATTATTATTGATAGCAAGCCGATAATAAGCTAAAAGATCTTTTATTTCTTTACGCTGATAAAACGATAAACCACCAAAAATACGATACGCAATATTTTGTCGGCGCAAAGCTTCCTCCATGGCTCGTGATTGTGCGTTAGTGCGATAAAGTATTGCAAATTCACGGTTATGCACTTGCTCATTCATTTTTGTTTCGAAAATAGAACCTGCAACAAAACTACCTTCCGAATTATCCGACTCTGTTTTTACAACCCTTATAAGTTCACCTTCTTTATTTTCGGTAAAAATATTTTTTTTCAACTGCTCTACATTTTTAGAAATAAGAGTATTAGCTGCTCCTACAATAATTTTTGTAGAGCGATAATTTTGTTCCAATTTAAAAACATTTAATTCTGGATAATCTTTTTCGAAATTGAAAATATTTTGAATATTTGCTCCTCGAAATGCGTAAATACTTTGTGCATCATCGCCCACAACACATACATTACGATACGCGGCAGCCAATTGTTTAATAATTACATATTGTGAAAAATTAGTATCCTGATACTCATCCACCATAATATATTTAAACTTATGCTGATATTTAAGGAGCACCTTTGGGAAATCACGTAATAAAATATTAGTATTAAATAATAAATCATCAAAATCCATTGCTCCTGATTTGAAACAGCGGTTAGCATAAATTTGATAGACGAGTCCCAGCTTTGGTTTTGCAGACTGGCGATCCTCTTCTATTGCTATAGTATTATTTAAGTATGCTTGTGCCGATATTAAATTATTTTTTGCGGCAGAAATACGAGACAATACCAAACTGGGCTTATAAATTTTATCATCTAAGCCTTGCTCCTTTAATATTGTTTTAATTAAACTTTTTGAATTATCGGTATCGTAAATTGTAAAATTACTTGGATATCCAATCTTTTCAGCTTCGCTCCTTAAAATTCTTGAGAAAACAGAATGGAAAGTACCCATCCAGATATTTTTTGACTCACTACCGCCAACTACTTTAGCAATACGCTCTTTCATTTCACGAGCGGCTTTGTTGGTGAAGGTTAGCGAAAGAATATTAAAAGGATCAACGCCCTTTTTTATAAGGTGTGCTATGCGATAAGTAAGTACACGTGTTTTCCCTGAACCTGCGCCTGCAATAATCATTACAGCACCATCAGTGCATTCAACGGCTTTCCGTTGTACGGAATTTAATTCATCTAAATAATTATCTGTCATGAATAGTCAAAAGGGGGATATATTATGTTATTCACAAATTTACTTTTATTTATTGTTGTTTTTTAAAATTGTTGATATTTAAATAAAACTCTACAATTCAGCCCTTCCATCAATAATTTTAGCCCGTTATATGAAAAACATTGAATAGATAAAAAAATATTTTTAAAAAATATAAAACTACAACAGAAAAAACCAACAAATAAAAAAATTAACAAATCAATAAACCAAGATTAAATATATTGTTAAATAATTTTATTTCTGTTACATTTGGCGTATGACAAAAAAAACTATGAAAAACTCTTTTCAAAAGATTGACTCAACAAAAAAGAGTAAAGGTTATTTCTTCGAGGAAATAATAAAAGTATTATCCAAAAACCCAAGTAAAGTACTTAACTATAAACAAATAGCAGCTGAATTAAATATTGTAGACCAGTCACAGCGGATATTGATAAATACAATACTAGCAGAATTAAAAAAATCAGGGACAGTATCAGAACCCGAAAGAGGTAAATTTAGAATAATCTCAGCAAAAAAATACATTACTGGTAAAGTTGATATGACAGGCAGCGGTGTTGCCTATATTATATCTGAAGAAACGGAAAACGATGTATTGATAAGCCCAACTAAAACACTTAATGCGATGCATGGTGATACAGTAAAAGTGCTTTTATATGCAAAAAGAAAAGAAAAACAGGAAGGAGAAATCGTGGAAGTAATAACTAGAGCTAAAATAAAATTTGTTGGCGTTATTCAACTTTCTCCTCGTTTTGCTTTTTTAGTGCCCAGCAACAACAAAACAAATATGGATATTTATATTCCATTAGATAAACTAAATGGTGCAAAAGATGGGCAAAAAGCAATAGCGAAAATTACCGAATGGCCTAAGAACGGTGTAAATCCAATTGGTGAAATAATTGAAGTGCTAGGTAATGTAGGCGATAACAACACCGAAATGCATGCTATTCTTGCTGAATTTGGCTTGCCATACGAATTTCCAAAAGATGTAGAACGGGCAGCGGATTTAATTCCAATAATAATTACAGAACAAGAAATTGCAAAAAGACGCGACTTTAGAAACATTACAACTTTTACTATTGACCCTGTTGATGCTAAAGATTTTGATGACGCACTCTCCATCCAAAAATTAAGCAATGGCAATTGGGAAGTTGGGGTACATATTGCTGATGTAAGTCATTATGTAAAGTTAAACTCTATGATAGACCAGGAAGCTATTTCAAGAGCTACCTCTGTATATCTAGTAGATAGGGTGGTTCCAATGTTACCAGAGGTGCTTTCCAATAATGTATGTTCCCTGCGCCCTAACGAGGAAAAATTATGCTTTTCGGCAGTATTTGAAATAACAGAGGATGCAGAAGTTATAAATGAATGGTTTGGACGAACAATAATAAATTCAAACAAAAGATTTGCTTATGAAGATGCGCAACTAATTATAGAAACAGAAGAAGGAGAATATTCTGATGAAATTTTAACACTTGACCGCCTAGCAAAACTATTGCGCGCTAATAGGTTTAGAAAAGGAAGCATTGCTTTTGAAAAAGTAGAAGTTAAATTCCATTTGGATGAGGGAGGAAATCCTACGGGGGTGTTTTTTAAAACAGCAAAAGATTCCAATCAGCTTATTGAAGACTTTATGCTTTTGGCTAACCGTAAAGTAGCTGAATTTATTGGTAAAAAAAGAGAAACGGAACGAGCAGCATCAAAATCTCAAAACAATTCGGCGGATGTAAATAACAGAGAGAGCAAACGCCCATTTGTATACCGTATTCATGATAAACCAAACCCTGATAAATTGGCGAGTTTTGCTGAGTTTGTTGGTAAATTTGGATACAAAATAAATATAAAAAACGAAAAATCTGTTGCTGATTCAATGAATAGTTTATTGAAAGAAGTGCATCAAAAAAAAGAAGCAGGAATGATTGAGATGCTTGCCATACGAACAATGGCGAAAGCAATTTATACTACAAAAAATATTGGTCATTACGGTTTAAATTTCGACTACTATACACACTTCACCTCACCTATTCGCAGGTATCCTGATGTGATGGTGCATCGGTTATTGCAACACTACTTGGATGGGGGTGCAAATCCAGATATAGAAAAACTAGAGGAGCAATGTAAACATTCCTCTAATATGGAAAAACTTGCAGCAGATGCAGAGCGGGCTTCTATTAAATACAAGCAGGTGCAATTTTTAACCGATAAAATAGGAGTGGAATTTGATGGTATTATTTCTGGTGTTACCGAATGGGGGATTTTTGTTGAAATAATTGAAAATCATTGCGAAGGAATGATTCGATTAAGAGATTTACATAACGATAATTATTTTTTTGATCAGGAAAATTACTGCCTGCGCGGTCGCAAATATGGAAAGGTGCTCACCCTTGGAGAAACAATTAGAATTGAAGTTAAACGTGCTGATTTAGTAAAAAAACAATTAGACTTTGCTCTGGTTGAAGTAGCACCTGATAAATCTGTTAACCACATGCAACAGAATGAAACTAAAACTTCATTCGGAAATCCTTTTGAAAAAAAAATAAATAAAGGAAATCAAAAATCACAGAAACAAAAACTAAATCAAAAAGAGGAAAGATGGATCCCGCCCAATGATGTAAAAGCTCAATTAAAGGATGAAATTTCAAAAAAACCGTTATCGCCAGGAAAAAACTTTAACGATGAATGGGGCTTTGAGATTTAATAAATTATCTTACTAATTAATTTTTTATTTTGAATATATGAACTGCCTGCTGCAGAAAATTAAAAATAATAAAACCTTTAATTTTTCAATTTTTTTTTCAATTCCTCAATACTAATTAGTATTACTTCATTAGTTGCTGGCAAGCTAAATTGAGGTTCAAACTTATGATCTCCCACCGCAGAAATAGCGTCTTTTATAGCCAACCAAGTTGCGAAGGCAAGCATCAATGGGGGTTCGGCAACAGCCTTGCTTTTCCTTATAGCATTTGGATTAGGAGCGTTTTGCAGCAAACTTGTTCTGAAATCAATCGGAATATCTTGTACCGAAGGAATTTTATAGGTATCGGGTGAATGATTCATTAAATGTCCTTTTTTATCCCATTTTACTTCTTCGGTGGTACACCAGCCAAGCCCTTGAATGTAGCCACCTTCAACCTGTCCTATATCAATATCGTGATTTATTGAATCTCCTACATCATGTAATATATCTGTTCTTATATTTTTATGAAACCCTGTTAATAAATCTACAATAACTTCGCTCACACACATACCAAAGGCAAAATAATTAAATGGTTTACCCCAGCCAGTGAGCTTGTCCCAAGAAATATCAGGGGTACGATAAAATCCTGTGGCACTTAAACTTACTTGATTAAAATGAACTATGGGCATCGCATCAGCAAAAGCCATCCTGTGATGAGGCAATAGTTTATCAAAGATGAAATTGTTTTCAAAAACAATATTTGCAGCTTCAAATTTACTTTGGGGGCTTTGTTTTGAAAATTCAGCAGCCACAACATGCGCAATACGAACTTTAAGTATATCTATAGCATTTTTTACTGCCATTCCATTAAGGTCCGTCCCTGCTGATGCAGCAGTAGCAGAGGTATTGGGAACCTTTGAAGTGTTGGTTGCATTTACTTTAATTTTATCAATGCCAACCCCTAGTTCAGCAGCAGCAATCTGCAAAATTTTGGTATTTAAACCCTGCCCCATTTCTGTGCCTCCGTGATTCACCAATACAGTGCCGTCTTTATAAATATTCACAAGCGCCCCAGCCTGATTAAGAAAAGAGGTAGTAAATGAAATGCCAAATTTTACAGGCGTTAATGCAATACCTTTTTTATAAAATTCGTTAGATAAATTAAATTGATCTATTTCTTTTCTTCGGTTTCGATAATCGGAAGAAGCCATCAATTGATCGTAAATAGTATGCAAACGGTTTAATTCAACCGTCTGTCCATAATGTGTTATATTATTTGTTTCAATTCCATAAAAATTAAGCTTACGAATATCTGCTGCATCTTTGTTCAGAAAACGCGCTACCCTATCAATTAATGCCTCCATCGCTGCCATCCCCTGAGGTCCGCCAAACCCTCTGAAAGCAGTGTTAGAAGGCAAATTAGTTTTATACGCTTTACCTATCACAAGCATGTTAGGAATAAAATAACTACTATCAGCATGCAACATGGCACGCTCCAATATTGCTAAACTTAAATCGGTAGCGCATCCACCATCCGCATATTGCTCAAACTTTAACGCAGTAATTTTGCCCTCCTTATCAAAACCGGCTTTATATTTAATTAGATAAGGATGCCGCTTCCCCGTTATTATCTGATCGTCATCTCTAAAAAGATGTATTTTCACTGGCCTTTTGGTTGCGTAACAAAGTAAAGCTGACCATGCTGCCGCCCAATTCCCTTGCGTTTCCTTACCCCCAAATGCCCCACCCATCCTGCGTATTTCTACTACCACTTCATTTTTATTTATACCCAATACTTCTGCAATAATTGCTTGCGTTTCGGAGGGATGTTGTGTGGAACTATATGCTGTTATTTCTTTTTCTTCACCAGGTATACAAAGGCAAGTTTGTGTTTCGAGGTACCAATGCTCTTGCGCCCCTGTTTCCAATTCGCCTTCCAAAATATTAACAGCAGATTTTAAGGCACCCTCAAAGTCCCCTCGCTGCATAGTGCGCGCAGGGCCAAGCAATAAATTTTTTTCTATGGCCGTTCTAATATCTAAAACAGGAACCAATGGTTCGTATTCAATAGTTATTAATTTTTCTGCTGCTATAGCAATTTCCTCTGATTCAGCCGCAATAAGAACAATTGCTTGGCCTACACACAACACCTCATCTATTGCCAAACAAACTTCATCATGAACTACAGGACCCATTTGATTTATACCGGGTATGTCTTTATAACACAATACTGCATGTACCCCCTTTAATTGCTTTGCGATGGAAAGGTTTAAAGATTTTATTTTTGCATGCGCATGAGAGCTATAAACTACCCTGCCAATAAGCAGCTGAGAGTTTACCTGGAAATCATTTATATAAACGGATTCACCGCTTACGTGCTTAACGGCACTATCGTGAGGAATTGAATTATTCATTTTTATATTTCTTTAATAAAATTTTACACTTTATTAGCCAAAAAAATCTTCTATATAAAAATAAAAAAATGTTAAATAATTATTGGCGTTTGCTAAATTTCCTATTATTGATAAACTATTGAAAAAGAAATAGAACTATTTTGTTTCTGACCAAAATTTTAATAACAAATTCTTCGCAGCCAATTTTCTGAACTCAGCACCCGACCGAGCATCCGAAATAGGTGTAAAATCCTCTTCTATCAATTCCATAGCTTGATCCACAGTTGCCCTGTCCCAGAGTTTCCCTATTAAGTATTGCTCAGCCTTTTTTGCACGTTTGGTTACTGCTGCCATCCCACCATATGCTAAAGTAATCGTTTCAACACAATTGTTTTTTAGCAAGATGCTAAAACCTCCACTAAGGGTTGAAATATCAAGATCTTTACGCTTAGAAACTTTATAAAATTTAATAATTGTATTAGCAAGGGGATTAGGAATAATAATAGCCGTTATAATTTCTTTTGGTTTGCGCTCCGTTTCACGATAACCAAGAATATAATTATTCATATTTATTTTTCTCTCACTTATATTGGGAAATGATTGTTCAGTATTTAAGGGTGCTGCGTCTTCACTAATTTGCTGTAATACTATTTCCGCATTATATGCCATAAGCACAGGCAGTGTATCGCCTATAGGAGAGCCGGAGCCTACGTTTCCACCAAATGTTGCCAATGTCCTTATTTGTTTTGAACCAAAAACAGCTAAGGTTTCAAATAATGCAGGCAGCGCTCCCTCAGCAACTTTTTTTACATTTTCTAAACTCATACCAGCACCAAATTTAAAATCAATTGCTGTTTTTGTAAATTTTTTTAATTCTGGAATGCCAGACAAATCTATAATCTCTTCGAGCAATTCATGCCTTTTGGTAACACGCAAAGCAACATCTGTGGCACCATTAATTAAGACTGAATTTTGCATTTTATTTCTTAATTCCAAAGCCTCATTTATCGTTTTAGGGCGACAATATTTTTGTTTGGTAGTATCAATTAAAATAGATTTACTTTGATCTTTTATTTGCAAAAGCATGGCCACAATTTGTTTTTCGTTGCTATCAAATTGGTCTGCTTGTATTTCTGCGCAAGCTCTTGCTGCAGCTTCAACGATTGGTTTATAACCAGTACAGCGACACAAATTGCCTGTTAGCGCATCTTCAATATTTTCTTTCGAAAGAGGTGTTTTTTCTTTGTATAACGAAAACATCGACATAACAATACCTGGAGTACAATAACCACATTGGCTTCCATTGCAATCAACCATCGCTTGCTGAACAGGATGCAGCCGTTTTTCACCAGCATTGTATTGAATTAAATTCTCAACTGTTATCAGCTGTTTTCCATGAATCATTGGCAAAAATACCAGGCAGGAGTCCCATGCGGTATATTGTAATGAGTCATTTTGATTTAATTCGGCAATTACAACGGTACAAGCTCCGCAATCGCCTTCGGCACAACCCTCCTTCACTCCTTTATGATTAGCTAGGCTGCGTAAGTAGTTTAATACGGTTGTAGTTGGCTTAAATTGTTCATTAAAACCAAGGCTTTGTATTTTACCGTCCAATATAAAAGAAATAGTTGCTTGCATAGAAAAGAAAGTCTTAATTATTAATCAATTTACAACTATTGTTTGTCCTTAAAAAAACTGAACACTAATAAAATTAATTTCAAAAATTAATCAGAGAAAAAAAAACAATTTAATATCCTTATTAAAAAATTGTTTTAATGGAACATTTTAAATTTTATTTCGACTTGAAATTAATAAAAAATATTTATCATTTAATATTAAAACATAAAAAGAGGAACGAAAAACCTAAGCCTTCACCGAAACTGCAAAGCTAAATAACTCCTTTAATTTTGCTACAGTATAATCAACTTCCTCTTTATTACTGTATTTACTGAATGAGAATCGCACAGAAGGCCTTGTAACATCACAACCAATTCCGCGAAGTACATGCGAACCAATATCACTGCCTGAAGTGCAGGCACTGCCACCTGATGCTGCAATTCCAGCAATGTCTAAATTAAACAATAACATCTCTGCATTATCGGTATGCGGAAAACGTACATTTAACACTGTGTACAAACAATTATCCTGGCAAGAGCCATTAAATTCTATTGTAGGAATTGCAATCTTTAATTGCTCTACCATATAATTTTTAATAGCTACAATATGATTTTGATGTTGATCCAAATCACGCAAGGCAATTTCCAGCGCCTTTCCTAATCCTATTATCCCATATAAATTTTCTGTGCCACCTCTCATATTACGTTCCTGACCACCTCCATTAATCATAGGCTTTATTTTCATATCAGCACTTACATATAAAAAGCCAACTCCTTTTGGACCGTGAAATTTATGCGCTGCGGCAGCTATAAAATGTATTTTTATTTTTTGCAGATCTATAGCATAATGACCAATCGTTTGAACAGTATCGGAATGAAAAACCGCATTGAATTTCGAACAAATTTCACCCACTTTTTCCAAGGGCAATAAATTTCCAATTTCATTATTAGCATGCATTAAAGAAACAAATGACCTTTCATTATCTTCCAATAATTTTTCGAGGTGAACCAAATCTACATGACCAATAGCTGTTGTATTAACAAAACTTAATTTGATAACACCCTCTTGCTCCAACTTTTGCAAGGTGTGCAAAACGGCGTGATGCTCTATTAAAGTAGTTATAGCATGCTTTATACCTAAATCATGGATACTACATTTAATTGCCATATTATCCGCTTCGGTACCGCCCGAAGTGAAAAAAATTTCGGAAGGGGAAACATTTAATGATTTTGCAACCAGCTTTCGAGAACCCTCTATGGCAGCTCTTGTTTTTCGCCCATAAGAATGAATAGAGGATGGGTTGCCAAAATATTCTGTCATAAATGGTAACATTTCATTAAAAACTTCTTTATCTAATTGAGTTGTTGCAGCGTTATCAAAATAAACTTTCATACCTTTAGATTTAAAATTAATTTTTTCTTCTGTTTTTTTATTTACAATATTGTTGTAACATATCCAAAGACTGGATATTTCCAAGCTCTCTTGCTATTCCCCAGTCTTCACATGCCGCTGTAATATTATTTAAATTAAGCTTACAATTACCTCGATTATTATACGCTTCAGAAAGCTGGGGATTTAATTCTATCGCCACATTATAATCATTAATCGCCACATCAAAAAACTTTAAGGATGCCTTCATATTACCTCTACTATAAAATGTATTCGCCCTTTGGGGATTAATTTTTATGGCCGAGGAATAATCTGCAATTGCAGCATCGTAATTATTAAGTGATGCATTGGAAATAGCACGATTTAAAAATGATTCTTCATTTAGAGGTAAGAGCTGAATTAATGTGCTATAATCATTAATTGCCTCCTTATGCATAGCCATATCAGCATATGCATGCGCTCTATTAAATAAAGCATTCTCATGTCCTGCTTTAGTTCTTATTGCTCCTGAATAGGCTGCTACAGCTCCTTGATAGTCCATGATGTTTTTATGGGCATTGCCCAGGTTATAATAGGCCAAGGAAATATTTGAATTCTTTTCTATTACATCATTCCATAGGGAAATACTATTATTCCAAACCTTATTTCTATTAAATGTAATTATACAAAAAATAAAAAGAATGGCAATACCAGTTATCCTTATAATTGTTTTCATATTTATAAATTTATCTTCTAAATAAAAAAAACCTTTAGCTGTAATAAAAAACAAGCCAATATAAGAGACATAGGTATACCTTTCTGCAACAATTGCCAGCCCAACAGGAATTAATTGAATTACTAAAATAATATTAAAAAAATAAAACAAAAATCCAAAAATCAATATTTTTTTAAATTCTTTTAGCTTAAAAACCATATAAAATATAAGTCCGAACATTAATGGAGAAAAATAAAAATACCAAGGGAGTAAATTATTAACTTTATCTGGGTAGGCATGAAAAGCAGAAAGGCCAATAGGTATAAACAATTTAACTAAATAAAATAGAATAGAATATAGAATTAAAAATATCCTATCCGAAAGAAAAAATACGGAGGTTAAATCAGACAGTGAGCCTTCTACTCTTTGAGAGTGCAAGGCAATTATTCCAAATAAAATGGAAAAAATAAATAATGGAATTTTATTTACGATTAAAAAAAAGTTTATTTTTTTCTGAAAATAGAAATCTATCACAATCAAAGTTAAGGGCAATGTGACTGCTGCTGACTTTGACAACAAGGCGCAAAAAAATGCAAGTATCAATAAAAAATATTGTTTATAATTGCCATTACCTTCTTGAAACCTTATGTATTTTATTATGGCTATTAAATAAAAGAAAGTATATAAAACATCTTTTCTTTCGGATATCCATGCCACGGATTCAACATGCATGGGGTGTATACCAAACAACAAACTCACAAGCACTGCTACTTTTACTTCGTTGCACAGTAACATTATTACCTTAAATACTAAAAGTGCGTTTATTAGGTGAATAAGTAAATTTATGCAATGGTAAACTTTAGCATTTAATCCGAACATTTTGTATTCTATTGCATTGGATAATGCTGTAAAAGGGTGGTAATTACCTCCATAATAATTAAAAAACATTGCTTTGAAACCCGCCCATGAAAAATTTTTTATATACGCATTGTCAATAATGTATTTAGGGTCGTCCCAATTTAAAAAACCGCCTGAAAGAGAAGGTAGAAAAACAATAAAAATCAATGATAGTGAAAACCATAATGAATTAGGATATACTTTATCTGATTTAAAGGCAATTTTACCTTTTAAGGGAGTTGACAAAAGATTTTTTTTGATTTTTTTATCACTCATTTAATCTGTGATTATTCTTTTATTCGATTGGGGAAATCAATTTTAAAATTAAAATTACTAACAATAGCCGCAACATCAATATTTGTATGCTAATATTGATACAACTTCAAATAATTAAAAATATTTGATCAAATTTATCCAAAATAATTACCCTGCAAATTAACACACACCCTCTCTTAAACTGCTATTTCTGGCTGTTTTATAAATTCACGAATATCCGACATTATCTTCTTTGCCAAATTATCTGCTGTTGTTTTTAATCCGCTTTCGGAATAAATACGAATTATTGATTCTGTATTCGATTTACGCAGATGTACCCAATCTTTTCCAAATTCTATTTTTATACCATCTACCGTATTTATTGGCTGTTTCTTATATTTTTTTTTAATAGATTCTAAAATATTATCAATATTTAAATCTGCAGTTAACTCAATTTTATTTTTCGATATCTGATAATCGGGATAAGAAGATCGCAACATGGAACAGGTTTTACCATACATAGCTAAATGGGACAAAAACAATGCAATACCAACAAGTGCATCACGACCATAATGTAACTCCGGTAAAATAACACCACCATTTCCTTCGCCACCTATAACTGCTTTTGTTTCTTTCATCAAAGCAACTACATTTACTTCCCCTACTGCCGAAGCACTATGGCTGCCACCGTGTTTTTCAGTAATATCACGCAATGCTCTGGTGGAAGACAAGTTGGAAACTGTATTGCATTTTTTTGATGCCGCTTTTTCTGCAGGTGTGCGTCTTTGCAAAACATAATCTGCACAGGCAACCAGAGTAAATTCTTCACCAAACATTTCACCATCTTCACAAACAAATGCCAAACGATCTACATCTGGATCAACTACAATTCCTAAATGTGCATTTTCCTTTTTTACAAGTTTTGCAATATCTCGCAAATTTTCGGGCAAGGGCTCTGGATTATGCGGGAATTCGCCAGTAGGGTCACAATAAAGCTTTATTACATTTTCTACACCCAATGCCGTTAAAAATTGCGGTAAAACAAGGCCTCCTGTGGAATTTACACAATCTATTACAACTTTAAATTTTGCAGCCTTTATAGCATGGATATTTACGAGCGGAAGTGCTAAAATTTTATCAATATGTTTATTCAAATAGGTATCATTCTTCATTATTTTACCTAGTGAGTTAACATCTGCAAAGGTATACGATTCATTATCTGCAATTTCTAATACTTCTGCTCCTTCTTTTTCATTAAGAAATTCACCCTTTTCATTTAATAACTTCAAGGCATTCCATTGTTTTGGATTGTGACTTGCAGTTAGTATTATGCCTCCATCTGCTTTTTCATCCGAAACAGCAATTTCAACAGTTGGGGTGGTGGACAAGCCTATGTCCACAATATCGGCACCCATACCTTGTAATGTACCTAACACCAAATTATTTACCATTTCACCCGAAATGCGGGCATCGCGACCAATAACAATTTTTATTTTTTTGTTTTTCGAGTTTTTCGCTATCCAACTAGCATATGCTGCTGTATACTTAACTATATCCAAAGGGCTGAACCCTTGGCCTTGTCTACCTCCAATTGTACCTCTAATACCTGATATTGACTTGATTAATGTCATCTGTTTATTTTTATATTTATATTGCAAGATACAATAAAATTTATCTCAATAGCGAGATCTAATTTATAAATGCATGCGCTTACTAATTTCGATTTTATTGATTATACTTTTTTTTCTAAATTACGTTTTTGTATTTTTAAATTATGCTTGTAATTTTTATGTTGTTTTAATTATACAGTATTTCTCCTTGAATTGTTCCCTTTTTTAAAACAAGAATCAAATTGTTGTTAAAACACTAACATCGAAATTTTAAAAAACTCCATATTATATTATTAATGCGAACCTTTGCTCAAGAAAAACAGCACCTAAAATACAAGGTCATTCAACTTTAAGATCTATTCGCTACAATATAAATTGGGGCATACAAATTTAGACATTTTTTATTTATTGCAAAGATTAATTGAAACACCAAGTCGCAAATAAAATTTAATGCTAATTTTTTATTTGAACTTTTGGAATGTTAAAAAAAATTCCAAATAATTCTAATTTTATGTAAAGAAAAAATATGTTTCAGCCTGTTTTTTTTATTACCTTTGACAAAAGGATAGCTATATAACACTATTAGCTATAAACAATGGAGGATGAGCGAATTAAAACCTTTTATGTTTTAAAGCAGCATTGAATGAAACTTTTACCTGTATAGAAATTATTACTGATTTAAACATTAGAATAAACATAAGATGAGCAGCGAAGAATTCGGAGAAGGAGAAAAAGACTTAGGAGAGCAGCTACGCTTGGTTAATCGCTTCGAAGAAATGATTAACACCAACAAGCAATATTTTTTTGATGCAATAGAGTTTGAAGAAATTATCGATTATTATTTCGAGAAAAATATTTCTAAAAAATCATTGCAAGCAATTGATTTAGCCATTAGTCAATACCCTTTTTCTACCATATTTTTTTTACGTAAGGCTCAAATTTTTGCCTCAACCAACCAAAGTCAAAAAGCCTTGGAAATATTATCTTATGTTGAGGGGATGGAGCCTTCCAATACTGAGTTATTTATGACTAAAGGGTCTATTTACAGTCAAATGGGACTTACCGACCAAGCTATTGAAAATTACAAAAAAGCTGCTGAAAACTCCGAAAATATTGATGAAATATATTTGGCAATGGCATTTGAATTTGAGAACACAGCGAAGTTTGACGATGCTATTTATTATCTAAAAAAAGCCATTGCCGAAAACCCTGAAAATGAAGCCGCATTGTACGAACTTGCTTTTTGTTATGAGCTAAATGGACAATCAGAAGTAAGCGTAAAATATTATACTGAATTTATTGACAAACACCCATATACGGCTACGGCCTGGTTTAATTTAGGGGTAGCTTATAATCGCTTAGAACTTTTTGAAAAAGCAATTGAAGCATACGATTATGCAATTGCGATTCACGGAGATTTCTCTTCCGCCTATTTTAATAAGGCTAATTCACTTGCCAACCTAGATCGTTTTGACGAGGCTATTGAGGTATATAAAGAAACTTTAACTGTTGAAGAGCCCGAGGCTATTACCTTTTACTATATTGGCGAATGTTATGAAAAAAAAGAAGATTTCGAACATGCTTTAGTATATTATAATAAAGCGATTGCATTAAACCCTCAATTAGCAGATGCTTGGCTGGGAATTGGTATTGTGCTGGATGCAAAAGACCGCATCACCGAAGGCCTTCATTACGTCAAAAAAGCTGTGTATCTGGAAAAAGAAAATGCCGAATTTTGGTATATTTATGGTGAAATGCAACAAAAAATGCAATTTTATGAAGATGCGGAATTATCTTTTAAAAAAGTAATTGAATTGGACCCTGAAAACTCTGAAATATGGCTGGATTATGCCAACTTACTATTCGAGCAAGAAAATAAAAATGGCTCTCTCGAAATATTAGCCGAAGGTATTAAACACCACCCTCAAAATGCAGAACTGCAATACAGAATTTCAGCTTGTTTAATGAGTATTGGACAAAAACAAGAAGCCCTAAGCTTTTTACGCAGTGCTTTAAAACTAAACTATGAACTACACATAGAACTATTCGACTATTTACCGCAGTTAAAAGAAAATACAAGTATCACGGATATAATTGAATCTTATAAAAAGTAAAACCAAACAATTTAATTACTCGCTAAATAATTAATTATTTAAAATAAAACATTAAAATTTTATGAATTTTTCTTTACCTTTTTTACCTTCACGTCCTGAAAAACCAAGACAAAAGGGCCTAACAATGATGATGGACAAAGGACTTAGTGTTCGGCAAGTGGAGGATTTCTTATCTGCTAGTAGTTCATTAACAGACATTATTAAGTTTGGATTCGGAACTTCCTACCTTACTAACGATATTGAACAAAAAATAAAGCTTTACAAAGAAGCTGGAATGAAAGTATATTTAGGAGGCACTCTTTTCGAAGCATTTATTGTTCGAGGAATGTTTACAGATTACATGAAATTATTAGATAAATTAAAATTAAACTGCGCAGAGGTTTCCGATGGCTCGATAGAGATGCCTCATGAAAAAAAATGCGAGTACATTCATACGCTTTCAAAAAACTTTACTGTTTTATCAGAAGTTGGTTCAAAAGAAGCCGGTATCATTATTCACCCAGCAAAATGGACATCCATGATGAACAAAGAATTAGAAGCTGGTTCATGGAAAGTTATTGCCGAAGCGCGCGAAAGTGGAACGGTGGGAATTTATCGTTCCAACGGAACTGCTCACACCTTGTTAATAAATAAAATTTTAGCAAAAGTAGATAAAGACAGCATACTATGGGAAGCGCCTCTGAAACCACAGCAGGTTTGGTTTTTAAAACTAATCGGACCAAATGTAAACCTTGGTAACATTGCTTATGACGATGTACTTCCTTTAGAAACGCTCCGATTAGGCTTACGTGGAGACACCTTTTTTAGTTTTTTACCTAAAGAGTTGAATCCAGAGTCGGGAAACTTCTAATTTTTTATGATTTCAACTTAATATTATTTAAAATTCTTTATTTATTCTATTATAATACACCAGGCGAACCACCGAAGGGTATCATGACAAAAGAAAAACACACAGTTGTTGAACCATTTAATTTGTAGGAGTTATTTCGAAAACTTCACTTATAGACTTTTACAATCTACTAGCATTATTTATAAATTTGAAACAAATAATTGTATATAAACAAAAACAATATTTAGATGAAAGAAATAACTGTTTTAGAATTAAAAAAATTAAAAGATACCCATTCAACTTTTCAATTGATAGATGTTCGTGAGGAGCACGAATTAGAAATTTGCGAAATAGGCGGCGAGCATATCCTTATGGCTGAGATAATGGATAACTTGGATAGAATTTCTAAAACAAAACAAGTAATTATTCATTGTAGAAGTGGTGGCCGCTCTGGGGCAATTTGCCAAGCGCTAGAAAAAGAAGGTTTTACAAATGTTTATAATTTAAAGGGGGGAATTATTGCTTGGGCAAATGAAATTGACCCTTCCATTTCTAAATATTAATACGAAAACCTTCTGTAATTTCTTATTCAAAAGACATTAAAATTAAATCAATACTAATACAATAAAAACCTCTATGGTAGAACTTTTTAAACACATTTTGCACCTTGATTTCGAATGGCTTTTTAGCAATTACAATACTGCTGTTTATTTAATTTTATTTTTGGTTATATTTATTGAAACGGGCTTGGTAGCAATGCCTTTTCTTCCCGGAGATTCCCTCTTATTTACTGCCGGTATTTTTGCAAACCAAATGAATGAAAGTACCGGAGAACCATTTTTAAATATAACGATTTTACTCCTATTGCTTTTCACAGCAGCTGTGCTTGGCGATAATACAAACTATTGGATAGGCCGTAAAATTGGCCTTAAAGCAATGCAAATCAAATTTAAGGGTAAGGCCCTAGTAAAGCCAGAATACTTATCTAAAACACATGAATTTTATGCTACCTATGGCACAAAAACAATTATCATGGCGCGCTTTGTTCCTATTGTTAGAACATTCGCTCCTTTTGTTGCTGGTGTCGCAGAAATGAATTACCGTAAATTTTTTACATTCGATATTTTGGGCGGTGCCATATGGATATCCAGTTTAACTATTGCAGGTTATTTTTTAGGTGAAATAACATGGATTAGAAAGAACATTGAATTGGTAGCTTTAGGAATAATTTTTATTTCGATTCTCCCTATTATTATTGAAATAATTAAAAGAAAAAAAACTGTATAATTTTATCTCTATATAATTAAGTAAAGCTTTCAATATAATTTCGACAAAATAGATATACTAATAACAACAGACGATTTCATTTTTTAGCAAAAAAGACCCTTATGAAAACGCGTATAAGGAATGAACAAACGCGATGCCGTGTTGCAGGTGGGGAGGAATCGTTTGTTCTTGATTTTTTGTTTCTGGAGCCTGTCCTGAGCTTTTGCCGAAGGGTATCAAGACAAAAGAAAAATACACAGTTTTTGAACCATTTAATTTGCGGATTTATTTTAAAAACTTCACTAAGAAAAGCTTTCAATATAATTTCGACA